>Ga0308170_10000136_pt1 | contig 135466 bp, 126 predicted proteins | sample PhyBR2_2_FD_202136 | JGI IMG/M metagenome (GOLD analysis project Ga0308170, IMG submission 202136) | Phyllosphere microbial communities from UC Gill Tract Community Farm, Albany, California, United States - DLSLSB.R2 | ecosystem: Host-associated > Plants > Phyllosphere > Unclassified | place... | reverse complement strand
TTCAGGGCCAGACCAACGGCATGGGCGTGGCGATGAACAACATCAACAAGGCCACCGCCATGCTGCAGACCGCAGAGGGCGCGTTTGACGAGGTGAACAACATCCTGTTCCGCATGAAAGACCTGGCGACCCAGGCGGCGGATGACACCAACAACAAAGATGACCGTGAATCGCTGCAGGGGGAATTCGACGCGCTGAACGCCGAGCTGAACAACATCATGTCCAACACCTCGTACGGCAGCGAGAAGTTGCTGAGCGCAGTCAGCGGTGCGGTCAGCGGCACAGTCAACGGCAAGCTGGGTAAAGAGATGCAGTTCCAGATTGGTGCTTCCAGCAGCGAAACGCTGAAGGTTGATCTCAGCTCTCAGCTGAGCGGCGTCGTGGGCAAACTGCACGCCCTGACCACCGCCGGCATAAGCGGCACTGCACAAAATGGCAACGATATGCTGACGAAAGTTACTGATGCACTGGACAGCGTCGGCACCATCCGCTCCGCGCTGGGCGCCAACATCAACCGCCTTGGCCACACCGCGGCCAACCTCGCCAACATGCGCGACAACACGCAGCTGAACCTCGGCGCGATTCAGGACGCCGACTTTGCCGCCGAGGCGTCGCAGATGAGCCGCCAGAACATGCTGACTCAGAGCAGCCAGGCGATGCTGAAGCAGGCCAACCAGATGGGCAGCATGGTGCTGGGCATGCTGGGCTAAGGCTGTTTCATTGATGTCATACACCGCCTGCGGGCGGTGTTTTTGTCTCCGCCCGCCGCGCTTTTTTCACCGCTCTGAGACCGGCTTAAGTGCGGCCGCTCGCCGGTCGCTTTGGCGCTTTTCGTCCCTTTTTTAATTCTTTATTTACTGCGTAAAACTCTTCTCTCGCCGCTTAATTTCGGCGCGCGGGTGCCGTTTTCTCAAGGTACGAGCAACGGAATGTTCCGGTGCCTTTTGGAGAACACCATTATGTTATCTATTTTTACCAACTCAGCGGCGATGTCTTCCACCAACTCCATGAACCGTGCCACCGGCGCGCTGAACGTGGCGATGGAGCGTCTGGGCACCGGCAAGCGCATCAACTCGGCGGCGGATGACGCGGCGGGCCTGCAGATTGCCACCCGCCTTCAGGGCCAGACCAACGGCATGGGCGTGGCGATGAACAACATCAACAAGGCCACCGCCATGCTGCAGACCGCAGAGGGCGCGTTTGACGAGGTGAACAACATCCTGTTCCGCATGAAAGACCTGGCAACCCAGGCGGCGGATGACACCAACAACAAAGATGACCGTGAAGCGCTGCAGGGCGAGTTCGCCGAATTGAACAAAGAGCTGAACAACATCATGTCCAACACCTCGTACGGCAGCGAGAAGCTGTTGCGGGACGCAAGCGGCGTGTCTGGCAACGGCAAAATAGGTAATGCGATGCAGTTCCAGATTGGCGCCTCCAGCAGTGAAACGCTGAAGGTCAATCTGGGCAAAGAATTAGGTGCCGTAGTGACCGCGCTGCAAGGTCTCTCAGGCGCCAGCGCCATCAGCACAAGCGCGAGTGGTGCCAACGCCATGCTGGAAAAAGTCTCTGGCGCACTGGACAGCGTCGGCACCATCCGCTCCGCGCTGGGCGCCAACATCAACCGCCTTGGCCACACCGCGGCCAACCTCGCCAACATGCGCGACAACACGCAGCTGAACCTCGGCGCGATTCAGGACGCCGACTTTGCCGCCGAGGCGTCGCAGATGAGCCGCCAGAACATGCTGACTCAGAGCAGCCAGGCGATGCTGAAGCAGGCCAACCAGATGGGCAGCATGGTGCTGGGCATGCTGGGCTAAGGCTGTTTCATTGATGCCATACACCGCTTTCGGGCGGTGTTTTTATTTCCGTTGTGCCACTGATTTCCGCCGCGCAGGAAAGCGCACTTCCGCCCTGAATTTATATAACTTATTGATAATTAACATTTATTAAAAGTGGCACGCCCTTTGCTATATCAGGGCATAACCGGCTACGCGCCAGTAAGGAGTTAACGATGAATTTAACGATGGAACCAACCCAGTGGGCTGAAATGCTGGCACAGAATGCCGTGGCCAGCATGCAGGAACGTCTGCAGCGCCAACAGGCGAGCGTCAAGACGGAACAGAGCGCGCTGACTTCACTGAAGACCGCGCTGAGTGACTTTCAGACGTTGCTCAAAGGCTTCGGCGGCAGCAGCAGTGGCAGTGGTCTGGTGAAGAACAGCGCCACCGCTAACCTCGAAGGTTTTGTCCGTCTGTCGGCCAGCGCCAGCGCCAGCAAAGGCCTGTATGAAATTGAGGTTAAGGATACCGCGGCGTCCAAACAGATCGCCTTCAGCAGCATGACCAATGAAGGCGTGGCCGCCGCCACCGGCATGATGACCATTGAGATGGGCGACAAAAAGCTGGAAATCGACATGGACAGCGTTAGCACCATGGCGGAACTGCGCGATGCCATCAACAAGCACGAAGATAACCCCGGTGTCACCGCTTCGCTGATGAAGATCAACGGCGAAACCAAAATGATGATGGGCAGCGAAAAAACCGGCGAAGCCAGCGATTTCACCATCAGCGGCACGGCGCCGTTTTTACAGGCTGACCAGATTGAAACTATCGCCGAGGCGCGTGATGCGGTGATCCGTATCGGCAGCATGGAGGTCACCAGCAGCACCAACACCTTTAAGGATCTGATCCCCGGCGTGGAGATCAACGTGATCCAGAAAACCGATCCGGCGCGCCCGCTGATTATCAGCGTGGAAAACGACCAGACCGGCACCAAAGAGCAGATGGAAAAGTTCGTCGAAGGCTACAACGCGCTGCGCACGCAGCTGGATGAGCTGACCAAAAGCGGCGGCGAGAAGGAAGGCCGTGGCGCGATGGCCGGTGATTCGGCGGTCTACAACCTCGAACAGCAGATGAACGAGATGCTGCGCCAGGAGTTCAACGGTAAGACGCTGAGCGACTTTGGCATCAGCGCCGACCGCAAAGGCAAGCTGGAACTCGACAGCGACACATTCAACGAGATGGTGCGCGATAACCCGGCGGCGCTGGATGGCCTGTTCAGCGGCAACGACGGGCTGGTCAAAAAGATGGACAAGACCCTCGACAGCTTTCTTAACAGCACCACCGGTTCGATCAAATCCCGCCAGTCGTCGCTGGATCGTAAAAATGAAGAGATCACCACCAAAACCGAGCAGATCCAGCTGCGCTACGACGCCAGCTATGCGCGCTACCTGAAAGAATTTACCCGCACGCAGGCAGCGATGACGCAGATGGAAAACACCATGGCACAGTTCTTCTAGTCAATCAGGAAGCAATTATGTACGGCAACAGACAGGAATTTAGCGGTTATGGCGAAGCGGATCTGGCGATCCGCACGGCGGCGGCCACGCCGCATCAGTTGGTCATCATGCTGTTCAACGGCCTGATGGATGAGCTGGTGCGCGCGAAAGGCCACATCAGCAGCCAGCGCTACGAGCGCAAGGCGACCAGCATCTCCAAGTGCATCGATATTCTCAACGCGCTGACCAGCGCGCTGGACTACGAGCGCGGCGGTGAGCTGGCGCTGCAGCTGGCCGGTTTATACGACTACTGCGTGTATCGCCTGTATGACGCCAGCAACAGCATGTCGGTTGAGCAGATTGCCGAGGTGGAAGCGATCCTCGGCAACATCCGCGAAGGCTGGGAAGGGATGCAGGCATGATGCAGATGATTCGTCTGGCGAACGCGCTGGAGCAGGCCGCCGCACAGGATAACTGGCTGAAAGTGCGCGAACTGGATAACCAGATTGCGCTGCTGCTGAGCGAACTGCGCGAAGCGAGCCTGAGCGACGGCGATCTGCAGCGGCTGGCGTTGCTGCGTAAACAGCACGCCAGTGTGTTACGCCGCTGCCAGCAGCGCGTTGAAATGCTGCGCACCCGGCTGGAAAACCATCAGCAACAGCGCGCCGGTATTCAGGCTTACAGCCTGTTTGCCAGCGAGCAGGAGTAAACCATGCTGCCGATTAACCCTGTATTGCCTGCGCTGACGCCCGCGCCAGCAACCGCCGGTATCACGGCCAACGGGCCTGCTGGCGCACTGGATACGCTGCTGCTGCAGCCCGCCGTTGGCACGCCGCCGGTGTCGGCACAGCCACAGCCGGATGCGCCTGCGGAAACATCAGCCGATCCCGCTACACTGCTGGCGCTGCTGATGGATAGCCTGCTGGTTACACCGGCTCCCGCGCCGTTGCCGACGGCAGCTATGCCCGCAGCATCCGTGGTTAACGGCAGCACGCCTGGTGGCGCATTGATGATGACACCACCGCCCGTTTCGATCAGCCCGCTGGCGGAGAATGCCGCCGGGCAAACGACAATACTGGCGACGCCGCTGGCCAACCCCAATGCGCAGACGATGAGCCCGCACTTACCGCTGACGCCAGCCGTGCCGCCACGGGCACCGACGGCTCAGCCGTTGCCGCGCCCGATCGCCATGCCGCTGTTTACCGGCGCACCGTCGGGCACGTCGGCTGCGCGCCCGACACCGCTGACTGCGGCGGCCACAACAATCACTATCCCGGCGCAGCCCGCCACGGCCTCAACGGATGCGCCGATCTCAACACCGGTTGTGCCGCCGCTGACGCTGCGCCATCACCCGCAGGCGCTGGCATTAAGCCAGCAGGTCGGCGAGGCGCTGCGCGTGGAAAGCAGTGACGCGTCAACGCTGCTGATGCCATCGACGCTGGCGCAGACCACGCTGCGTGAGCTGCAAACGATCGGCGCACCGACGATCACCCTGCCAGCGCTGCCGGAAAAGCAGGCGGACGCACTACGTGAAGCACTGGGCGAGCGGCTGCAAATGCAGATCGATCAGCGCACGCAGAAAGCCACGATTCGTCTCGATCCACCGAACATGGGCAAGCTTGATCTCTCGCTGCACTTTGAAGGCGGCAAGCTCCAGGTTCATATCCAGGCGTCACAGCCCGACGTCCTGCGTGCGCTGCAGCAGACCAGCCATGAGCTGCGTACCAGCCTCAGCGAACAGAATCACGTTCCGGTGAACGTGCAGGTGTCGCAACAGAGCGGCGATCAACGCCCGCCATCGCGTCATCCTCAGCAGCCGCCCGCTACACCAACCCGCGTGTTGCAGGCAGACGAGCGCCACGACGATTCGCGTCGCAGCGATAGCTCCATCCTGAAAATGGTATAACACAATGAAAATGAAAACTTTTATGCTCAGCCTTGTGTTGGTGGTGATTGCGTCGCTGCTCACCGCCGCGCTGGTGGTAGCAGGCACTCGATACTTTAAATCCTCCAGCGACACAGAAGAAAAACCGGCTTTCTCGCTGTTTAAGAAAAAAGAGAAAGAGGTGCAGGTCAGCTACGTTGAGCAGAAAAACCTGCTGATCACCCTGAAAGGCAACGCCAGTAAAGAGCGCTATCTGATGCTGGATCTGGCGTTTGTCACCAACAACGATGATGAGGCGATGCGCACCGAACACAGCATGCCACGCATCAAGTTTGTGGTGGTGGAGATGTTCTCCGGCATGGAGTACAGCGCCGCCCGCGCGATGTCGGTGGAAGAGATGCGCATGCAGATGATGACGCGCTTTGAAGGCGCCTTTGGTCAGAAACTGCCGTTTCAGGACGTGATGATTGCCAAGATGGTGTTCCAGTGAGCGAGTCAATGCGGGTTTTCAATGAGGCGGTGGCGCTGACGCCCGCCGAAGAGAGCCACTATGTGCAGCAGTGGCTGCCGCTGGTGAAACGCGTGACGCGCCAGCTCTCTTCCCAGGTCGACAGCGTAATGGATCGCGACGATCTGGAGCAGATCGCGCTGATGGGCCTGCTGGAATCGCTGCGTCGTTACGGTCGCCCGGACGAACAGTTCGCTAGCTATGCGCTGCAACGGGTACGCGGCGCGGTGCTGGATCAGCTGCGCCTGCACGACTGGCGGCCACGTCGCCTGCGCCAGCAGACCCACAAAATCAACGATGCGCTGCGTGAGCTGACGCGTCGGCTGGGTCATCAGCCGAGCGAAGATGAGGTGCGCCTGCATCTGAATCTCACCAGCGAAGCGTATCAGCAATATCTGCTGCTGGAGAGCGCCAGCGTGATGGAGAGCTTTGACGATCTGCTGGCCGGTGATGGGTTGGGGCAGAGCATTACTGGCCGCTCACTGGAAGAGGAAGTGGGCATTCAGCGCACGCTGCAACGGGCGCTGGAGTCGCTCGACGAGCGCGAGCGGCTGATCCTCAGCCTCTATTATCAGCACGAAATGAGCCTGAAAGAGATTGCGCTGGTGCTGTCGCTGACCGAAGCGCGCATCTGCCAGATCAACAAAAAAATTGGCGACAAGATCAAGACATTCTTTGGATAACAATCATGCAAAAACTGATGGGATTAATCGTGGTGCTGGTCAGCGTGGTCGGCGGCTACATGATGTCGGGCGGCCTGCTGATGGCGTTCTGGCAACCCGGCGAACTGGCGATCATTCTGGGTGCCGGTGCCGGGGCGATGATCATCGCCAACCCGCGCAGCGTGCTCACCGAAATGTGGGCGCAGATGCGTCAGGCGGTGGGCAAAAGCATCTATACCGCTGAGTTTCAGCAGCAGCTGCTGATGCTGCTCTATGAGTTGCTGGAGCTGGTGCAGGATGGCGGCCTGAAGGCGCTGGACGCACATATTGAGGTGCCGGAAAACAGCGAGCTGTTTCAGCGTTACCCGTTGATCCTCGCCGATCGCGGCTTTATTACCTTTATCTCCGATAACTTCCGGCTGATGGCGATGGGCAAGATCAACGAGCATGAGCTGGAAGGGATTCTGGAGCAGGAGCTGCAGGCGATGGAAGATCAGCTGCTGGTGCCGTCGCGCTCGTTGCAGCGCACCGCCGAGGCGATGCCGGGTTTTGGTATCTGTGCCGCGGTGCTCGGCATCATTATTACCATGCAGTCGATTGATGGCTCGATTGCGTTAATTGGCCTTAAGGTGGCCGCCGCACTGGTCGGCACCTTCCTCGGCGTATTCTTCTGTTACTGCTTCCTCGATCCGCTGGCCAACGCCATGGAGCAGTGCATGAAAAAGCGTATGGCGGTGCTGGAGTGCATTCGCACCGTGCTGGTTAACCAGGTGGCGGGCAAGCCGACGCTGCTGGCGGTGGATGCCGGACGCAAAATGCTGCCGGTGGAATCCAAGCCGACCTTTGCCACGCTGGATGGCTGGGTCAATCAGCTGAGTGAAAACGCCTAATGAAAGCAGGCAGACAACACCACACCACCATTATCAAGCGTAGCGGACGCAAGGCGCACCACGGCGCACACGGCGGCGCGTGGAAAGTCGCCTTCGCCGATTTTACCCTCGCGATGATGGCGCTGTTTATGGTGCTGTGGATCATCAGTTCGGTGTCGGAAGATGAACGGCGGGAGATCGTGGCGCAGATGCACCATACCTCGTTCTTCGATAACTCCGATTTTAACCCGTTCGCCTTTGGCAGCCATCATGGCTCGGCGCCGGTCAGCCCGCAGATTGAGGTGGCAACGGAGCCTGAAGTGACCACCAGCAGCCTGCCGACCGCCCAGGCGGAGCTACGTGCCGATGGCGGATCGATCAACAGCGCAACCCGTGATGCCGCGCCGCCGCTGGCGGACCCGGCGGAAAGTTTGAGCAGCGTGATCTCGCGCTCCGACAGCGAGCTGGAAAAGCTGCGCCAGGTGATCCTGAACATCGCCACGCTCTATAACGCGCAAAATAACCTGTCGCTGGAGAAAGTGCCGCAGGGGCTGCGCATTCTGATTCAGGACGACAGCGATCGCACCATGTTTCCCCGCGGTAGCGCGGTGCTGATGCCCTATTTTGCGCGGCTGCTGACCGAGCTGGCGCCGGTGTTTAACCGCATCGATAACCAGATCATGATCACCGGCCATACCGATGCGGCGCGTTACAGCGACAACGCCGCCTATAACAACTGGAATCTCTCCGGCGACCGTGCGCTGGCCGCCCGGCGCATGCTGGAGCGCGGCGGGCTGGAATCGGCCCGCGTGATTCAGGTTAACGCCATGGCGGCGCGGATGCCGCTCGATCAGCAGAATCCGTTAAGCGACCGCAACCGGCGCATCGAAATCATGGTGTTAACCGAAGCGGCCGCCGAGACGCTGTATCAATTTTATGGTCATCAGGGCGAGAAAGTGGTGAAGCCCGCAATGCAACGAATCCAGTAGCCCGTCAGTGCCTTAGAACCTCGTGGTTCAGCCGGTGATTATCGTCACCGGTTTTTTTTTGCCTGAATTTGACTTAGTGATTCATTGTTAAGCATTTTTTGTGATGGAAGCGCAGCGGAAGTTGTTGTGAGTTTGTGAAAATTTGCCACAATTATAGCTAATCGTTCTCACTGTCTGGAGATGGCTTATGTGTCCTCCCATTGTGCCCGTGTCGTCGTCGTTACTGCTTTCTATGTCCTTTGCGGCTGGCACTTTTTCTGCCGGCGCATCGGCCAATCCGCTTCATCTGATGCTGGCCACCGTCGACAACGGCGTGCCCAATAACCCGCTACCGCTGATCATCTATCCGCGCGTTGGGCTGCATGAGGTGGAAGAGGGCGAAGAAGAGGATATCGCAGGCTGGTTTGAAAAGACCTTTGCACAGCATCACTGGACGCCGCGCTGGCGCTATCCGATCCATCCTTATACCCATTATCATCCGAATACCCATGAGCTGCTTGGCGTAGGCGCGGGATGGGCAGAAGTGCTGTTTGGCGGTGACAATGGCCGCATGGTCACGCTGCGCGCCGGGGATGCGGTGTTGATTCCGGCGGGCGTCGGCCATAAGCAAGTCGCCGCCAGCGAAGATTTTTTCTGCGTCGGCGCCTATCCCAATCAGATGGAGCCAGAAACGCTACGTGATGATAAAAGCCTGCTGGAGCGCTCGCAGGAACGTATCAGTCACGTGCCGTTACCAGAGAACGATCCGCTGACCGGCGGCGAAGGTGCGCTGACTCACTTTTGGCATCCGGTGGCGCAACACTAGCTGTCGTACAGGGATGATCCTGCTGCTCCGCCAGACGCAGCAGCAGGCGATGACCGATATCATTGCGCCAGTTAAAGCTGTTCTGCAACACCACCACCGCCGTACCGTGGCGGCGATCCAGCCCAATATAGCTGGCGAAGCCGCCAATAAACCCCGACTGATAAAGGATCTGCTGGCCAAACAGCGTGTTTTGCAGCCAGCCCAGCGCCGCATCATCGTGGCCGGGCACGGTAATGCGCACCCGCATCGCATCCTGAAATGCCGCATCCAGCGTGGCATCGCCGCTGCCCTGCAAGTGCGCCTGCGCATAACGCAGCAGGTCGCGGCTGGTTGACCACAACGCGGCCGCGCCCACCATATCGCCGTGAAACTGCCAGTCCGGCACCGGCTGGCCGCGCGACATAAATTTAGGCTGGTCGCCCGCGTGACCCACGGCGCGATCGGCGCTGTCGGGCAGCGCATCTGGCTGATAGCCGGTGTGGCGCATCGCCAGCGGCTGCAAAATCTGCTGTGCGACCCACTGTTGTGGTGGCTGGCCGCTTTTCAGCAGCACCGCGCGATCGAGTAACGCATAGCCGAGATTGGAATAAACCACCTGCGGCTGAGCCGGGCGATGGAACGCGGCCAGCCAGCGCCGGTACTCACCGCGATCGAGATCCTGATAAAAGGGCGCGCCGGTAAACAGGTAGTCGACCAGCTTTGCCAGCATCGCGCTGTTAGTGATTTGGCGCGGCAGACCGGCGCTGTGGGTCGCCAGCTGCTCAAGGGTGATATTCCGGGCGTCAGCGCTGAGCGCGGCGGGATCGGGCAGCAGCGCGCCGAGTTTATCCTGCCAGTTCAGCTGCTGATGTTGCACCAGCCACGCGGTGGCCTCGGCGGTAAAACCTTTGCTCAGCGAACCGATGGCAAAACGCGTGTCGCTGGTTACCGGCGCTTTTCTGGAACTATCCAGATAGCCGTAGTTAAATAATTGCTGCCTGCCCTGCGCATCAAGCACCGCGATGCTGATGCCCGGCGTCTGTTGCAGTTGCGGCAGCGCCAGCGCGTCAACCTGCTGCCACAGCGGCGCACCGCAGACGGCCAGATGCATCGCGCGTGCGGAAAGATCAATGTGATTGCTGGATAGCGTGCCGCAGCCGCTCAGGCACAGCATCAGGGCCATTCCGCACAATAATTTCGGCGATAACATAGGGGCACAAACAGGCGAGGTGAAACGTGGCGGCAAGTCTACTGTTACTGACGGGGATCGCTCAAGGGATAATCAGCCATGGACAGCGATTTACGTTATTTATCCCGCGGATTTGGAAATAAACAACATAATAACGGCCCGCCGCCATGGCTGCATTACACGAACGTATTAAAAGAAGAGCTAAAAAAGTTCCTAAAAATAAAGAGAACAACTCTGACCAGTTGGCAAAAAAAGAAGAATATCAATCAGACAAGGTTATTTCTTTTCGCCATTTCATTTATTTCTACAATGCTTTTTATCCCCAACTTTCTCAGGATCTTTACCTTATAGGTGCTGATGGTTTTATTGCTCAGACAGAGCTGTGCCGCAATCTCTTTATTTGACTGTCCGGACGCCAGGCGAACCAGTACCGACAATTCACGGCGTGACAGGCTCATTAAACGGCGACTTTCGCTGTCGCGATCTTCACTCTCCAGGTCAATCTGCAATGGATAATAGCGCTCGCCTTTGTTGACCGCGCGAATAGCCACCAGTAGCTGGCTGATATCGTGGCTTTTATACACGAAGCCTTCCACGTTCAGCTGCAGACAGCGCTGCAAATGGTATTCGCTTTCCGACGCGGTCAATACGATAATGCGCTGCCTTGAGTTTATTTTTTTAAGTATTTCAATAACCTGTATACCATCCCTGCCGGGGATGTTGAGATCCATAATCACCAAATCGGGACGATGCAGCCCGACGTCAGCGATAACCGAAAGCCCATTCTCAGCAATCCCGGCGATCTCATATCCATTGGCGCGTAGAAACGCTTTAATTCCCGTACATATGATCGGATGATCATCAACAATAAAAATAGTTTTAATCATGTGCGTTTCCCAGAAATGCGATGAGCTAAATTGACTGCTGCCTTGTTAAACGACGGTGTTACCACCATCATTAATTACAAAGCCGGTGCTTCCCTGACCATTATTGCCGCCTCTGGATGAGACCAATTTGAGACTTGTCTCTAAAAAAGAGTAAAAAGGAATTTTATAATAGTATTTGCTGTCGAAATTAATCAGCCAGCGCAATTCTAATGCACATTGCTATTTTTTTGCCACCTGCTTTTATAATCAGTTAATCCGCAGCGCGGCAGAACCGGCGTAACGTGCTAATTCTTCTGCAAGCCATGTCGCGTCTGGCGCGGCGGCAGGCAAAAAAGCGCTGGCATGATGCCGGTTGGCTGAATATTTCCTCGCTGTTGCCGATAAACTCTCTATGTAAGACGTGATAATCATGTGTCAGCAACCTCTGTTCAGCGCCGCGCTGAACAACCAGGCCGAGTTATCGCTGGACCTTTTCCGGCGAGTCAACACACAGCACGATGACAGGCAAATCAGAATGAATAACAACGACGATATTTTGTATCGATTGCTGGTGCAAAGCGTAGTGGATTACGCCATTTATATGCTTATGCCGGATGGCACCGTGGCCAACTGGAATGCCGGCGCGCAACGGGCCAAGGGCTACACGCCCGAGGAGATCGTGGGCAAAAATTTTGCGCAATTTTATACCCAGGAAGATCGCGATAAAGGCATGCCGCAGCGCGGCTTAAGCATCGCCCGCGAAACCGGGCGTTTTGAAACTGAAGGCTGGCGTCTGCGCAAAGATGGCAGCGCCTTCTGGGCACATGTGGTGATCGACGCCGTGCATGACGACAGCGGCAAGCTGATCGGCTTTGCCAAGATTACCCGCGACCGCACGCAGGCGCAGGAAGCGGAGCGCAAAGTGCGCGAACAGGAAGCGAAGTTCCGCCTGCTGGTGGAAGGCGTCACCGATTACGCCATCTACATGCTCGATCAGGATGGGCTGGTGGTGAACTGGAATGCCGGTGCGCAGCGCGCCAAAGGCTATGTGGCTGAAGAGGTGATCGGCAAGCATTTCGGTATTTTTTACAGCATGCAGGATCGGCTGACCTATTTGCCAGAACGCAATCTGCAAACCGCGTGGCGTACCGGCCGCTTTGAAGATGAGGGCTGGCGCTATCGCAAAGATGGCACCACATTCTGGGCGCACGTGATCATCGACGCCATTCGTGACGAGAGCGGCCAGCTGATTGGCTACGCCAAAATCACCCGTGACTGCACCGAACAACAGCGCGTGGAGCGCGAACGACGCGAACAGGAGACCAAATTCCGTCTGCTGGTGGAAGGGGTCACCGATTACGCGATTTATATGCTGGATCTGCAGGGCCGGGTGGTGAACTGGAACGCCGGTGCCCAGCGGGCAAAAGGCTATCTCGCCAGCGAAATTCTCAACAAACATTTTTCCGTGTTTTATAGCGGGCAGGAGCGCCTGGAGAAAACGCCGGAGGCCAATCTTCACGTAGCGTTCACCTCTGGCCGTTTCGAGGACGAAGGCTGGCGTTACCGTAAAGATGGCAGCGCGTTCTGGGCACATGTGGTGATCGACGCCATTCATGACGATAACGGTAAGCTGATTGGCTACGCTAAAATCACCCGCGACGTGACGGAAAAGCGCGAGCATGAACAGCAACTGCTGCGTGCGAAAGATCTGGCAGAAGCGCAGAGCGCGCAGATGGAATCGCTGTCGAACTTTCTTGATAACATCATCAGCAATATACCTTCCTGCGTGATTGTGGAAGACGCTATTTCACGCGAAATTCTGCTGATCAATGACAAAGCAGAACAGCTGTTCGGCACCACCAAAGCGCAGTTTCAGCACCGGCGTCCGCAGGATTGCATGTCGGCCGAGCTGAGTGACTACTTCAACGATTTAGCGGATATCGCCTTGCGTACCGAAGGCGTGCATCAGTGTGAGCAGTTACTCACCACCTCGACCGGTGAACGCATTCTGCATTCGCGCGCCACCACCATCAAAGGCGAGGATGCACGTCAGGACTACGTCATGCTGATTGTCGAAGACGTGACCGATCAGCGGGAAGTCGACGCACGCATTCGTCATATGGCGCACCACGATAATCTCACCAGCCTGCCGAACCGCGTGCTGTTCCGTCAGCGACTCAGCGAGGCGCTGCGCACCGATGCCCAGCATCACAAGCTGCTGGCGGTGCTGTGCCTCGATCTCGACAACTTCAAAAATGTGAATGATGCGCTGGGCCACCAGATTGGCGACGAACTGTTGCGATCGGTCGCAAAACGGCTGCGCGGCGTGATCCGCGACAGCGATACGCTGGCACGCATCGGCGGCGATGAGTTTGCCATTGTGCTGCCGGGGCTGGATAAGCTGGATGAGGCGAGCGCGCTGGCATCGCGCCTGATTGAAGCGATTCGGCCACCGGTTAACATCGAAGGGCATAATCTGACGGTGGGGCTGAGCGTTGGCATTGCGCTGGCCAGCAGCGCGATCGGTTCACCGGAACATCTGCTGCGCTGTGCCGACATGGCGCTGTATGAGGCTAAGCGCAATGGCCGCAACCGCTATGAACATTTTACGCTGGCGATGGATGACGCGGCCCGCACGCGGCGCATCATCGAAAACGACCTGCGCGAAGCGATCACCAACAAGCAACTTAAGCTCTATTATCAGCCGATTACCGACGCCGAACACACCAATATTCTCGGCTATGAAGCGCTGATGCGCTGGCACCATCCGGTTAAAGGGCTGATTATGCCCAACGACTTTATTCCCATCGCTGAAGAGACCGGGCTGATTCATATGCTGGGCGCCTACGCGCTGTATGAGGCGTGCCGCGAAGCGGTGAGCTGGGCGGGCGAGCAGACCATTTCGGTGAACCTGTCGCCGATGCAGTTTAAAAACAGCTCGCTGGTGTCAACGGTGGAAGCGGCGCTGCGCGATTCCGGCCTGAGCCCGCACCGGCTGGAGGTTGAGATCACCGAATCGGTGCTGCTGGACGATTCGCTCGGCAACATTCGCACCCTACAAAACCTCAAGGCGCTGGGCGTGATGATCGCGCTGGATGATTTTGGCACCGGCTATTCATCGCTCAGCTACCTGCGCTCGTTTCCCTTCGACAAAATCAAAATCGACAAGTCGTTTATCAACGACATGGGTGACAGCCGTGAGGCGCTGGCGATCATTCGCGCCATCACCGGCATGAGCCGCAGTCTGGATATTCAGATCACCGCCGAAGGCGTGGAAAGCAGCGAACAGTTCCTCAAGCTGCGCGAAGAGGGCTGCACGCTGTTTCAGGGCTACTTTTTTGGTCGACCGCAGCCGTCGGAACTGCGGCTGGAGAGTCTGGAACAACAATGCTGGCTACAGGGCGGAAGCCTGCTGCCATCGATATGACCACTGAGGGTAAAGATGAAAACGGAAACTAATGCGATGCCGGAAGGGAAGATGCTGATTCAGGATATGGCAGAGGCGATGCTGTTGCAGCCTGGCCTGCAAAAGCTGCGTGAAGAGCTGCACCTGTCACAAAAAAACGTCGCCGAAGGCATGGGCATCAGCCAGCCTGCGGTGGCGCAAATTGAGCAGCGCGGCAACGAAATCAAGCTTGATACCCTGAAGCGTTACGTTGAGGCGCTGGGCGGCAAACTGAGCATCACGGTTGAACTGCCCGATGGCAGCGGGCGTATTTTTCACCTGTAGCGCCGCGCTATTCGTACAGTCCTTCCTGACGCACCGGCGCCTGCTGACGCAGGCGGCGCACCGTTTCGCCGTTCACCAGCCGACCGGCGAGCAGCAGGTTGCCGCAGGGGCCGTCGGGGTTGAGCAGCCGCTGTTGCAGCACGCGCACCGCCTCACTGCCCAGTTCGTTGCGCGGCACGTGTACCGAGGTCAGGGCGATATCGTGAATCGCCGCCAGGTTGAAGCCATCCATGCTCATGACCGAGATATCCTGCGGCACGCGCAGGCCGGCATTTTGCAGCGCGCTCATGGCGCCCATCGCCATAAAATCGCCACCGGCGAGGATCGCCGTTGGCCGCTTGTTGGCTGGCGTACGCTGTAGCCAGGCGCTAACCAGCTGCTCCGCCTCGGCACTGCCAAAGCCCTCGGCGGTTAGCAGATGGCGGCGCTCATCCATGTAGAGATTGTTGGCACGCCAGGCGTCACGCACGCCAGCCAGCCGCTGCGCCATGGTGTAACGGCGCAGGCAGTGCAGGGTCAGCAGCTGGCGATGTCCCTGCTCAAACAGATAGTTAGCGGAAAAATGGCCGATCAGCTGATGATCGGGCGACACGGCGGGCAACCGCATGCGCTGATCGAGGCAGTTAATCAGCACGCACGGCTTGTTCAGTTCGGCCGCCAGCTGATGAATATGTCGGTCATCAATGCCCACGATGATCGCGGCGTCGGTTTCCGGCTGGTGCATCTTCTCCAGAAACAGCGCGGCGTCGCTGTCCAGCTCATCAATACCGCAGTAGCGCACGCGCACATCGTGATGGTTCAGCGCCTGATGAATGCCCTGAATCACCTTGTAGTAGAAGATATCCGTACGCTGATCAAAGGCGCGCGGCGGCGCAAACACCACCAGATTATTCAACAGCAGGCGACCAGCGGTGAGATTCTCCATGACGCCGTGCTGCCGGGCGATGGCCAGCACCTTTTCACGGGTGGCGGCACGGGTATTCGCCTTGCCTGCCAGCACGCGCGACACGGTGGCAATCGACAGGCCCGCCTGCGCCGCAATTTCCCTGATATTGAGCTTTCCTTTCATTTTGTGATCCCACGCATATTACGCCATGAAAAATTTTTCATTATGCAAAAAGCCACGTCATAACGGTCTGCATTCCCGTTGACCTCCGGCGCGATAGTGTCCCATGTAAAAATTTTCAAAAAAGTGGCTGTACCCACGTTTTTGCCTTGATTAGCTTCACAGCAGGTCACGTTTTTCCCCTCATCCTCGAACAGATGAACCCCTTCGTCCTGGCGGTTGCCGGGCAACATGTGGAGCAGAAACATGCACGTGGATAGCAATACTAAACCGGTCGCTGCGGTGACCAGTCGGCGGATCTTTCGCAATCTGCGCTGGTGGATGCTGGCGCTGTTCTTGCTCGGCGTTACCGTCAACTACATCACCCGTAATTCACTCGGCATTCTGGCACCGGAGCTGAAAACCAGCCTGAACATGACCACCGAGCAATATTCGTGGGTGGTGGCGGCGTTTCAGCTCGCCTATACGCTGTTCCAGCCGGTGTGCGGCTGGCTGATTGATGTCATTGGCTTAAAAATGGGCTTTCTGATCTGCGCCATTTTCTGGTCGCTGATGTGCCTGCTGCATGCCGGTGCCGGAAGCTGGCTGCAGCTGGCGATCCTGCGCTTCTTCATGGGTGCATCGGAAGCGGCGGCCACCCCGGCTAACGCCAAAGCGATTGGCGACTGGTTCCCGAAAAAAGAGCGGCCGATTGCCGCTGGCTGGGCGGGCGTCGGCTTTTCGCTGGGTGCCATGCTGGCCCCGCCGATTATCTATGTGGCGCACATCAGCTTTGGCTGGCAGGGCGCGTTTCTGCTCTCCGGCGCTATTGGTCTGGTGTGGGTCGCGCTGTGGGCCTTTCTCTATCATTCGCCGGAAACGCATCCGCGCCTCTCCGACGAAGAACGTGCCTTTATCAGCCAGGATAACGAGCCACCGGCGGTGCGGCTGCCGTTTTTCCGCGCGCTGAAAATCATCGGCAAAGACAAACGCTTTTACGGCATTGCGTTACCGGCGTTTCTCGCCGAGCCCGCCTGGGCAGTGCTGAGCTTTTGGGTGCCGCTCTACCTCGCCAACGAACGCGGCATGGATCTGAAACAGATCGTGATGTTCGCCTGGCTGCCGTTTTTGGCGGCGGATCTCGGCAGCGTCGCCAGCGGTTATCTGACCAAACTCTATACCCGCTGGTTTGGCTGTACGCGCGTCAACTCGGTGGTGGCCAGCTCGGTGACCGGCGCGGTGCTGATGCTGTCGCTGGCGGCGATGACCCAAGTAAAAGATCCTTATCTGGCGATCGCGCTGATCTCCATCGGCGGTTTCGGCCATCAGATCATCTCCTGCATGCTCAGCGCGCTGGTGGTGGAGAAGTTCGATCGCGGCCAGATGGCAACGGTCAACGGCATGCGCGGCTCCTGCGCCTGGATCGCCAGCTTTATCTTCTCGCTGATTATCGGCGTCACCGCCGACACCGTGGGCTTCAACCCACTGTTTATCGCAATGGGGTTCTTTGACCTTATCGGCGCCATTTTTCTGGTGATCTGGATTGCCGATCGCCGCTCTGCTAAAGATTCAGGAAAGACACAATGAAAACCTTAAAACAGTGGCAACTGGCGCAGCAAACCGACGCTTTTATCGAACTGAAGGTGGATGGACGTCATCTGTTCCGCCTGTACGTATTGGGCGACGGCGTGATGCGCGTGCTGATTAAACGCGAGGGCGTGCTGGCTCTGCCGCGCAGCTGGAGTATTGCGCCCGCAGACGATGTGCCGTGGCAGGGGCGTGACCGTGAATCGCTGGCGGGCTTCACGCCGCCCGGCTATCAGCTGGAGCAACAGCAGGATCGACTGCTACTTACCAGCGGCCGACTGCGCGTTACCGTGCACCAGCCGCTGTGGCTCGCCTGGGAATATCACGATGGCACCGACTGGCAGCCGCTGGCAGAGGATCGGCATACCGGCGCCTATCTGCTCGACGCACAGGGCAACGGCGTTGAGCACTATCAGCGCCGCCAGGCCGATCAGCGCTTTTATGGCCTCGGCGAGAAGAGCGGCGATCTCAACCGCGGCGGCCGTCGTTTTGAGATGCGCAACCTCGATGCGATGGGCTACAACGCCGCCAGCACCGATCCGCTCTACAAGCACATTCCGTTCACCATCACCCAGCGCGGCAACGCCAGCTTTGGCCTGTTTTATGACAACCTGAGCAGCAGCTGGTTTGATCTCGGCAACGAGCTGGATAATTACCATCCTGCCTATCGCCGTTACCGCGCCGAAGCGGGCGATCTCGACTACTGGTTGCTGCTCGGCCCGCGTGTGCTCGACGTCACCAAGGCGTTTGTGCGCCTGACCGGCCGCACGCTGTTCCTGCCGAAGTGGAGCCTGGGCTACAGCGGCTCGACCATGCATTACACCGATGCGCCCGATGCGCAGCAGCAGCTGCTGAAGTTCATTGAACTGTGCCGCGAGCATCAAATCCCCTGCGATTCGTTCCAGCTGTCGTCGGGATATACCTCAATCAACAACAAGCGCTACGTTTTTAACTGGAACTACAGCAAGGTGCCGCAGCCGCAGGCGATGAGCCAGGCCTTTCATGACGCCGGGCTGAAGCTGGCCGCCAATATCAAACCCTGTTTGTTGCAGGATCATCCGCGCTATCAGCAGGTGGCGGAGCAGGGGCTGTTTATCCGCGATTCAGAGCAGGACAGCCCGGAACGCTCGGTGTTCTGGGATGACGAAGGGTCGCATCTCGATTTCACCAATCCGGCCACCGTGCGCTGGTGGCAGGAGAACGTTACCAGCCAGCTGCTGGAAATGGGCATCGACGCCACCTGGAACGACAATAACGAATATGAAGTGTGGGACGGCGAGGCGCGCTGCCACGGCTTTGGTGATGAGATCGCCATCAAGCATATCCGTCCGGTGATGCCGTTGCTGATGATGCGCGCCTCGATGGAAGCGCAGCAGCGCTTTGCGCCGGAGAAGCGGCCCTATTTGATCTCGCGCTCCGGCTGCGCCGGTATGCAGCGCTATGTGCAGACCTGGAGCGGCGATAACCGCACCAACTGGCAGACGCTGCGTTACAACACGCGTATGGGCATCGGCATGAGCCTGTCGGGGCTGTATAACGTCGGTCACGATGTCGGTGGCTTTTCCGGCGATAAACCCGATTCCGAGCTGTTTATCCGCTGGGTACAGAATGGCGTGATGCACCCGCGTTTTACCATTCACTCGTGGAACGACGACGCCACGGTCAACGAGCCGTGGATGTATCCGGCGGCAACATCTGCGGTGCGCGAGGCGATTCGGCTGCGCTACCGGCTGATGCCTTATCTCTATACGCTGCTCTGGCTGGCGAGCAGCGAAGATGAGCCAATGCTGCGCCCGACCTTCCTCGATCATGAGCATGATGCGCGCACCTTTGAGGAGAACGATGAATTTCTGCTGGGACGCGATCTGCTGGTGGCCAGCGTGGTGGAGCAGGGCGCACGCCAGCGCACGCTCTGGCTGCCTGAACAGCCGCACGGCTGGTATGACTGGCACAGCGGCGCCTGGTTTGCCGGTGGTCAGCAGATTACGCTGGAAGCCCCGCTGGAGCGTCTGCCGCTGCTGGTGCGCGCCGGTGCCGCCTTGCCGCTGGGCAACGCTTACGGCTGTGATGCTTCGATAGCGGATACCACGCGTCAGCTGGCGATCTGGCCGTTATCGGCGGGCGAAAGCTGCGGCATGCTGTTTGAGGATGATGGTGAAAGCCACGGCTGGCGCGACGGTCATGCGCTGTGGCTGCGCTGGACAATACGTTGCGACGCTGAGCGTATCGATATCCATTTTGAGCAGCAGGGCGATTACCGTCCGGCGTGGCGTGAACTGGAACTGCTGCTGCCGCCAGGCGAGCAGCGTACGCTCTGTGTGCAGGGCGAAGAAAGTCGGCGTTTCACGCTGGCATAGCGAAAATTCCGCAACAAAAAGGGCGCCGAAAGGCGCCCTTTTGCGATGCTATGAACCGGTTGTTATGCTGACGGGCCGTGGCTGTTGGCGTTCATGCGCGCCAGATCTTTATCGATCAGGAACAGGCCTTTGCCGGAAGAGCCGACCATCGCCAGTTTATCCAGCACGGTTTTGAACAGTTTCTCTTCTTCGTGCTGCTCGGAAACGTACCACTGCAGGAAGTTAAAGGTCGAGTAATCCTGTGACATCATCGCCGCGTGCGCCAGCTCGTTGATTTTGCTGGTCACCAGCTTTTCATGTTCGTAGGTCTGCTCAAACAGTTCGGCGAGCGAATTAAACGATACCGGCGGTGCATTCAGGGTGCCGATAACCGGCATGGCGCCGGTGTCGCTGAGGTAATCGAACAGGCGCTGCATGTGTTCCATCTCTTCACGCGAATGCTCTTTCAGAAACGCCGCGGCGCCTTCCAGGCCTTTGTCGGCACACCATGCGCTCATCTGCAGGTAGAGATTAGCGGAGTAAAATTCGAGGTTTAACTGCTCGTTCAGTTTGCCGGTCATTTCGTTAGTTAACATGCCGTCACCCTTAAAATGGTTAATCAATTTAGCATCAGATGCGGCGAAGTATGCAGCAATACCGGGCAAAACTGAACTCTTTTCTGGTAAAGGTGCTCGCTTATTTTGTTGATTTTAAAGATAATTAATTCGATTGTTGAATAGCAGTAGTTATCATTCCGCTTTCAGCCAAAGGATAACGCTTTCTGCTGATGCATCGGCGACAATGGCAGCCTGTACAGCAGCTTGCGTGCGGTCATGCTGCTCAGCCGCACGCGAGTTGCCGGTTGCCACGTCGACCGGGAGCAAGCATTTATCCCCTTATCTCACGTTAATACTGGAGCATGCCCGATGACCGATTCAACCCTGCTGGCTGGTGCTTTTGTGCTGGCCGTTCCCGATCTGTCGCGCAGCGCGGCGTATTTCCGTGACGTGCTGGGCTTTACGCTCGCCTGGCCGGAGGCGTCTGGCTGGCAGCTGGCGACGCGCGGTGCCGTGCGCATTATGCTCGGCCATTCGCCCGACGCGATGCTGCCTTCCGCCACCGGCGATCACAGCTATTTTGCCTATCTCTACGTTGACGATGCCGCTGCGCTTTACGCTGAGTTTGCCCGCAACGGCGCCATTCTGCCGCAGCCGCCAGAGGATAAGCCGCACGGCATGCGCGAGTTCAGCGTAGTAACGCCCGACGGGCACCGCATGATGGTCGGTGAGGATCTTGACTAAACGCGCCGCTTAACAAATGTCACACTTTAGCGCGTAATCGTGCATCTTATCGCTGGCGGTGTGCCCGCGACGCTTTATCATCGGCCAGCTAACGATGACAAAGCGTGTGATAATTTTCTGTGAATTTGCGTAATTTTGAGGCCGAAGAGCGGCTGTTTGTCCGTCGCGCCTGCGTGGCGATGGTGCTGGTAATCGCCTGCTTTGCCATTCTGGCCTGCAATCTTTACCGTTTGCAGATTGATGAACATGGCTACTACCAGACCCGATCCAATCAAAACGACATCAAGATGATCCCCATCGCGCCGACGCGCGGCCTGATCTACGATCGCAACGGCATTCCGCTGGTGAAAAACGTCACCTGGTACGACATCCAGATCACGCCTTATAAGGTCAGCGACATGGCGGCCACATTGCAGGCGCTGACGCCCTTGATTAACCTGACGCCGGATGAGATCGACACCTTTAAACATGACCTGAAACAGAGCAGCCGCTATAAGCCGGTGATCCTCAAAAGCGAGCTCAGCGATGAGCAGGTGGCGCGGTTCGCGGTGAATCAGTATCGCTTTACCGGCGTGGCGGTGGAGAGCTATCAGGATCGACAATATCCTTACGGCGCCGATCTGGCACACGTGGTCGGCTATGTCTCAAAAATCAACGACGCCGATGACAAGCGTCTCAACGCGGCGGGCATCGCGGAAAGCTACGCTGCCGATCACAATATCGGCAAGCAGGGCATTGAAGGCTTTTACGAATCGCTGCTGCACGGCAAACCGGGCTATCAGGAGGTTGAGGTGGATAACCATGGCCGCGTGGTGCGCGTGCTGAAAGAGGTGCCACCGGTAGCCGGGAAAAATATCACCCTGACGCTCGATCTGCATCTGCAGCAATACATTGAGAGCCAGCTGGCTGGACAACGGGCTGCGCTGATGATCGAAGATCCGCGCGACGGCGGCGTATTAGCGATGGTCTCCAGCCCGAGCTACGATCCCAATCCTTTTGTGAAAGGCATCAGCTATAAAAATTATCAGCATCTGCTGGCGGATAAAAACCTGCCGCTGATCAATCGTGTGACCCAGGGCCTTTATCCACCGGCCTCAACGGTGAAACCTTATATGGCGATGTCGGCGCTGTTAACCGGCGTGATCACGCCCCAGAGCCACTTTTTTGGTGCGCCAACCTGGACGCTGCCTGGCACCGACCGGCGCTACCGCGACTGGAAGCACAGCGGCCACGGCATGCTGGATGTCACCAAAGCGATTGAAGAGTCCGCCGACACCTTCTTTTATCAGGTCGCCTATATGATGGGCATTGACCGCATTCATCAGCTGCTCAGTGAATTTGGCTACGGCAAAGCCACCGGCATCGATCTGCATGAAGAGTACAACGGCCTGCTGCCGAGCCGCGAATGGAAGCAGCGGGTGCACAAAAAAGCCTGGTATCAGGGCGATACCATTTCGGTCGGCATCGGTCAGGGCTACTGGATCGCTACGCCGATTCAGATGGTGAAGGCGATGGTAACCTTAATCAATAATGGCCGGGTGACGCAGCCGCATCTGCTGGCGCAGGCGCAGCGCGGCAAGCAGATTACGCCCTGGCAGCCAACGCAGAGCCAGCCGCAGATTGGCAGCGCCAGTTCGCCGTACTGGTCGCTGGTGCGCCACGCGATGTTTGGCATGGCCAATGCGCCCAACGGCACCGGCTATAAATACTTTCACACCGCGCCGTACGGCATTGCGGCCAAAAGCGGCACCTCGCAGGTATTCAGCCTGCGCAAAGATCAGACCTATAACGCGAAGATAATCCCCGTGCGGCTGCGTGACCATATTTTCTACACCGCGTTTGCGCCGTTCGATCATCCGCAGGTGGCGGTGGCGCTGATACTGGAAAATGGCGGCAGCGAAGGCGTGACCGCCGCGCCGGTGATGCGCAATATCCTCGACCATATTTTCCTGCCTGCAGCAAAACCAGTACCGTAAAAAATCAGCCGCCGCGGGCAGAAGCGGCGGCGGCTGATGCGTTTATCTCTACGTATAGCGAGTGTTAAAAACGGTACTGCAAGCCAGCCTGCACCATCCAGCTTTGATTGCTCAAACCGCCACCACCTGGATGATTTTCTACTCCCTCTTCATCAAAGATTTGCGTATCAGCGCGGGTAAAGGAATAGCGCGTATAACTTGCCTCGGTGAGCAGCTTAATTTGCGGCGTGATGTCGTAGCCAGCATAGACGCGCGCTGAAACCATTTTAGCGTCGTTGCCTTTATTACGGAACGTGGCATCGTGTAAATAATGTTCATCATTATCTTTTGACTGTACCCACGGGCTAAATTTTACCAGGGCGCCAAATTCAACATCATCTTTACGCCACAATCCAGTCAGGCCAATATAAGGTGCGCTGAAACTTTTTTTATAGCCAAGGCTGAGTTTGCTGTTATCAAATTCGCCCGTATCTGGTTCCGGATAAGCGATGTAATTATCGTTGTCATCCAGTTCACCGCGATAATTATATTTTCCGCCGCGCATATTCCAGCTAAAACGGCTTTTTTGATAACCCGCTAACACGCCTGCCTGATAACGGTCGGTCTGTAAAAACCAGGCCCGCGCGCTGAGATCGATCTCATTGGCATAATTCAGGTTGGTTTTGCCCCAGGAGTGCGACGTGAAGTTGTTATCGTTGATGTCTTCCCAGTCCCAGTCATTGTTGAAGCCGTTACCGCCCATGATGGTGGTCCAGCCGCGTGCGTTAAGGCTGAAACGCGGCGTTATGTCATAGTTAAACTCAGCGTTAACTATCGGCGCATTTTTTATCGTCCAGTTCAGTTCGCTGAGTTTATAACTGTCATCAAATACAAACTCTTTTGCTTTTCCGCTGAGAAAGCCAAAGGATAACGAGGTTTGTACATCGCCCTGCGTCAGTGAATTAGCGCTGACCTGTGAAGAGAAAAGTAACGGCAGCGTTAACAGGCAAGAGGTGACGCTAAATAAAGAGGCTGAAGTTTTTTTCATGATTATTTCCTTATAATTAACCCGAGGTCGTGTGCGACATAATGACATTACCATGGGGTTATTTTTATTTTCAGCGGAAATAAATCGACGTTGATTTTACGTTTAATAAACTATTTTATTAACTTTGAGCCGTTTCTTGATTGATTTATTTCATGCAGATGCGTGCTTAAATAATAAATAGCATCCTGCGCCTGTTGCTCATAAACAGGCTTCCAGGGAATAACCGGTGCAGCACTGCTGCACCGATTGATTATTTTGCCTTCAGCGCTTCGGTGACGGAGCCAATGGCGCGCACCACTTCGGAGGCGCTGTCACGGATTTCTGCGATCACACCGCCCGCTTCCTTTGCCAGCACCACGCCCTGATCGGCGCGTTTGAGATTCGATTCAATGCCTTTCAGCGCTTTATCCGCCAACGTATGGTTCTGCTGGATCATGCCTTCGATCTCGCTGGTGGCGTGGTTGATGTTCGCCGCCAGGGTGCGTACTTCATTTGCCACTACCGCAAAGCTGCGGCCGTGTGCGCCCGCGCGTGCGGCTTCGATGGCGGCATTAAGCGCGAGCAGGTTGGTCTGATTAGCGATGCTGCGGATGCTCTCGACGATAAAGGCGATGCGCTCAGACTGCTCGCTGAGATCGGAGATATCGCCCGAGATGCCCTGCAGTTCACCGGCCAGGTCATGCATGGTTTGCACGCTGTTTTCAATTACCGTGGCGCCCAGTCGGGTACTCTTATCGGTTTCCAGCGCCGTTTGATACGCCTGCGACGCCGCCTGCCGTTCCAGCAGGTTTTTCTCGACCTGTGCGGTAACGTCGGTAGCAAATTTCACCACTTCATAAAGCTGACCATTGCTGTCAAAAACCGGGTTATAGGTGGCGCGCAGCCAAACGGTTTTACCCTGTTTATTGATGCGGGGAAACTGCCCGGAAATAAACTCGCCGCGCTTTAGCTTGTTCCAGAACTCGGTGTATTTTGCGCTGTTAGAGACCGACTCCGCACAGAAGATGCGGTGATGCTTACCGCTGACCTCTTCCTCACGGTAACCCATGGTTTTCAGGAAGTTGTCGTTGGCCTTCAGCACTTCGCCTTGCAGGTTAAAGGAGATGACCGCCATCGAACGTTCAATCGCCGTGGTGATGGCGCGTTTTTCCTGTGCGTCGACGATATGCGAGGTGATATCAGTAGCCAGCTTAACGATTTTAAACACCTTGCCGCTGCGATCTTTCACCGGCACATAGTGCGCTTCCAGCCAGACCGGACGGCCATTTTTTGCCAGGCGTAAGAATTTGCTGCTTAAACTGTCGCCCGTGCGCAGTCGCTGCCAGAAAGCAGCATAACCGGCTGAGCTGACCTCTTCAGGTGGACAAAAAATGCGGTGATGTTGGCCAACAATTTCCGTCAGCGTGTAGCCCATGCTGTCGAGAAACAGCGGATTAGCGGTGATAATGGTGCCATCTTCGCTGAACTCGATCATGGCAATCGAGCCTTTCAACGAGCTGAGCGTCGCGGACGAATGTCGACGCGGCTGGCTGGCCATCCGCGACATTAACCCTGATGTAATGGTGCTGAACATGGGGAGACCTTATTTTTTTTGTGGGTGTCCCCGCTGTTATCGGCTGAAACGGTCAGGGATTCAGCAAAAGCCGTTTGCCGGTTACCTTTTTTTACTCATTTGCGACGGCGTTGATGCAAAAGAGCGCAGTCGGTTCGCTTTTCAATGAAAAGCATTTGACGGCATTCTGCCGTTATTGTTTAATGCGCCCCGTTGCCCGAATAGCTCAGTCGGTAGAGCAGGGGATTGAAAATCCCCGTGTCCTTGGTTCGATTCCGAGTTCGGGCACCACTTATTAAAGAACCCGCCCAAAAGGCGGGTTTTTGCTTTTCAGGAGCCGAACTCCTCATCGAACGCTGTTCGATTGACTCGCCACCTCCCTGTGGCTCGCCCTGCGGGCGGACGCTGAAGCGTCCGTCAAAAACGTTCCCGACGTTTTTGTCCGAGTTCGGGCACCACTTATTAAAGAACCCAGCCTATGGCTGGGTTTTTGCTTTTCAGGAGCCGAACTCTTCATCGAACGCCGTTCGATTGACTCACGTCTCACACCTTCGCGGCCCGTGCGGCGCTGACCAAACCATTCAGCCAGTCCTGATGACCGTTGATCATCGGGTTCGGATTCGCCAGCGCCAGCTCAGCCGCCGGTTTACCTTTCTGCGTCTCCTGAGTCAGGATGCGCACGCGCTGGCCGCTAAGATCCTCAACCAGCCAGGCGTGATGCACATCAAGACGCGTATCGCCTTCGCCCGCCCAGCCGTGCCAGGCGATACGGCCCGCTTGATCCGCTGTCGGTGGCTGATATTCATTGCACTGAGCTTCCACCGGAAAGCCAAAGGTTTCAAAGTAAAAACGCACGCCGTCAGCCAGTTGCGGGCCCGCGCCATCATAAAAACGGACGTTGGCGGAGTTGGCATAGTAGCCCGGCCAGCGGCTGGCGTCGGCCAGCAACGGCCAGATATCGGCGGCGCTCAGACCCGCGAGGATGATTTCATTTGAGGCGAAATTTTCGGTATAGCCCGGCTCAAAACCTGCTGGCCAGATAATGGCGTTCATTGTATTGCGCATCTTCATTCCTCAGTCGGTGAAGCCGGACGCGTTGGCCCGGCGATGCTGAGCATGATGCAGAGGGAGCAGATATAAAACCAATCCTGGTTTTTTATCTCAGGTATAACGAAAAATGATATCAGAGCGCAACTCATTGTAATTAAGCTTGATCTGCACTCAGGGTAAACAGCAATTCCCGCAGCCAGCGCTGAGCGCTGTCGTGATGGCTGCGCGCATGCCAGACGGCGATTTTGGTAAAACCGGGAATAGCTAACGGCGGCGGGCAGCCGATCAGTCCCTTAAGATCGGCCACCAGCCGTGAAGGCAAAACTGCCACCATATCGCTGGCGCGTAAAATGGCCGGTAGCACCATAAAGCTCTGCACCGACAGCGTGACCTGTCGTTGACGGCCAAGCTGTGCCAGCATCGCATCAGTTACGCCGTGAAAAGCATTGCCGCCAGGTGAGACCAGCGCATGATCGAGCTGGCAGAAGCGATCCAGCGTGAGTGGCAGTTGCGCCGCCTGCGGATGGCCTTCACGCATCACGCAGACATAATGCTCATCAAACAGGCGGCGAGCATGCAGATCGGGCGGGGCGATCTCCGGCGTCAGCAGCGCCAGATCAACCTCGCCACGCTCCAGCTGCTGCTGGATCCGCTGATGATCCACGGCGATCAGGCTGACGCGCATCTGCGGCGCCTGCTGCTTCAGCGCCGCCAGCAGCGGCACCGCCAGTGTGCCGAGCGCGTAGTCGGTGGCGGCGAGGGTAAAGGTTTGCGTTGCGCTGGCCGGATCGAAGCGTACGGGTTGCAGCAGCGTGCTGACATCGCTGATGATCTGCCGCAGCGGTTCCACCAGTTCCAGCGCACGCGGCGTCGGCACCAGGCCGCGTTGCGCACGGATAAACAGCGGATCGCCAAAGGCGTCGCGCAGGCGGTTCAGCATGGCACTCATCGCCGGTTGAGTAACGCCGAGCCGTTGCGCGGCGCGGGTGACGTTGCGCTCATCAAGCAGCATCGCCAGCGCTTTCAGCAGGTTTAAATCGAGCTGGTTAAGGGTTTTCATGGTCCGGGGCGCCTGGCTGCTCAGTTGTAAAAGGTTGCCGCATCGCGGCACAGGCTCAATCCTCGCATTAGCCGACCGCCAGCGGCAAGCCGCGCCTTGCTACCATCGACAAACCGCACAGCGTTATAAACAACAATACATAGCGAATGCCATACTGCGCGTCACGCCGTTTACCTTTTTGCCGAAGAGGCTTACCGCGATGAAACCTTCTCTTTTATTGCCGCTACTGGCTGCGCTGATGGTTGGCGGCGCGCAGGCGCGAACGGTCACTGACGATCTGGGCAATCAGGTTCAGGTGCCTGCGCAGGCCCGCGCCATCGCCGACGGCTGGTATGCGCATCATTCCGTGCTGATGACGCTGGGCGCCGGTGACCGCATCGTCGCCACGGTCAATCATGCCGCCGATCGGCCGTGGATGTTTGCCATTCAACCGTCGCTACAGCAGGCGCTGGCGGTGCGCGGCCGCACGTTTGAGAGCGAAGCGCTGCTGGCTCGTCATGTCGATGTGGTGTTTGTGCCGGCCGAGGATGACGATGCCGCCGCGTATCGCCGGGCCGGTTTGCCGACGCTGGTGATGAAGTTCAACGATTTTCCGTCGATGAAGCGCGATCTGTTGACCACCGCTGAGGTCGTGGGCACCGATCGGGCACGCCAGCGCGCGCGGGCCTGGAATGCGTATCTCGATGAGAAGGTTAACGCGATCGGTGCGGTAACCCGCAATCTGAGCGAGGCGCAGCGGCCGCGCGTGCTGCACATTCAGTCGCTGCATCCGTTAAAGGTCGATGGTCGCGATACGCTGATCGACACCTGGATTCGGCTGGCGGGCGGACGCAATGCCGCTGCGCAGGTTTCTGGCAACATGAAGGAGACGACACCGGAGAGTGTCATCGCCTGGCAGCCTGAGGTGATTATTATTGATGCCAGCGCGGGCACGTTAAAGCAGTCGGATTATGCCGCCTTGTTCAGTAGCCTGCCCGCGGTTAAACAGCATCGCGTCTGGCGAAACCCGGCCGGGGTATTTCCGTGGGATCGCTACGGCACCGAAGCAGCGCTACAGATCCAGTGGGCCGCGGCGAAGCTGCATCCGCAGCGTTTTGTCGGCATCGATATGGTGAAGATCACGCAGGATTTTTATCGGCGCTTCTTTGATTATCCGCTCACTGCACAGCAGGCTGAACGTATTCTGCACGCTGAACCGCCGCTGGCGGGTTAATCAGCCCCAGCCAAGCTGCTGTTTGATGGCGCGACGGTAGGGCGTATCGATCTGCGCAGGCACCTGTTCGATATAGTCTCTGGCGTGCTGCTGCTGTTCGCCACGCAATCCAGCCAGCCAGGCGATCGCCTCCTCAACGCTGGGTGTACGGCCTTCGAGCAGCGCAAAACGTGGCGGCAGGGCGGTCCAGATTACCGCATCCAGCTGGTTCTGCCGCGCCCACTGGCTGAGCGCGCCGGTTGCTGATTCACCCACCACCAGGCGGCCAACGCCGTCGGTGCGCTCCGCCGGAATCTGTTCGCGCTGGCGTAATGCTTCGCAGGCGGCGGGCAGTGAATCGGTTGCCAGCCGTGCCCAGAGCACTGGCACGGTCGCGCCGTTCAGACAGATAGCGGTGGACAGCTCGCCGCCGTCGCTCACCCGGCTAAACTCAATCGGCACCTGCGGGCCATCCGTTAACCAGCTTCCCTCAACCGGCAGCGCTTCGGTTTTCCAGATCAGCGAACCCCAGCCTAAACAGGCAATATTCATCGATTTTTCCTTTATGGGTACAGCGAACAGAAGAAGGCGTGCGTGTGTCGTCTGTAAAGCATAGCGGGCGAAAAGCGGTTTTTTATCAATTAAACGGGCGTAACGGCAAAAAAAACCGGGCGGGCAGAAGAGAGCAGGGAAAGCGGTGAGGTTCCCGGCGATATCAGACGCGATCGCCGGGAATCGTCAGGGCGGAATCAGCGACATTTCACCACCAGCCGACCGCGGATTTCACCCGCCATCAGCTGATGTGCGCGATCCACCGCCTCGTCCAGCGTGCATTCATCGCTGAGTGATTCCAGCAGCGCATCATCCACCAGCCCGGCGAGTTGCTGCCAGACGTGCTGGCGCTGCGCCTGTGGCACGGTAACGCTGTCGACGCCGGTGAGCGTAATGCCGCGCAGAATAAAGGGCGCCACGCTGGCTGGAAAATCCATGCCCTGCGCGTTACCGCAGGCGGCTACCGCGCCGCCGTGCATCACGCTGGCGCAGAGGTTAGCCAGCGTGTGGCTGCCAACCGTATCGATCGCTGCCGCCCAGCGCGCTTTCTGCAACGGCTTGCCGGGTTTATCCAGCTCGCTGCGATCGATGATCTCAGCCGCACCAAGCTGCAGCAGATAGTCGCGCTCCTGCGGTCGGCCAGTAACGGCGCTGACCTGATAACCGAGCCGGGCGAGCAGGCTCACCGCCACGCCGCCAACGCCACCGCTGGCACCGCTGACCACGATCGATCCGCTGGCGGGCGTAATGCCTTGTTTTTCCAGCGCATTGACGCAGAGCATGGCGGTAAAGCCTGCGGTGCCGATAATCATCGCCTGGCGGGCGCTGAGGTTATCCGGCTGGTTGACCAGCCAGCCCGCTTCCACGCGCGCGCGCTGCGCCAGGCCGCCCCAGTGGCGCTCGCCGACGCCCCAGCCGGTCAGGATCACCTTATCGCCGGGGGCAAAGGCGGCATCGTCGCTGGCGCTGACCGTGCCGGCAAAATCCACGCCCGGCACCATCGGAAAGCTGCGAATAATCGGCGCCTTACCGCTGATCGCCAGCGCATCTTTATAGTTAAGCGTGGAATAATCGATATCCACGGTGACGTTGCCCGGCGGCAACTGGCTCTCATCTACGTCCTGTAACTGGCAGTGATAGCCTTCCGCCTCGTTATCATTAATGACCAGCGCACGAAACATAAAAGCTCCTGTAAGGGGTCTGCAAAAGTAACCTTTATGATGCGACCAAATAGCGAGGTCGGCAAATTCCGCCGCGCATTTTGCTGCGCCATATCAAGCGGCTGGGGCAGAAAAGCGATCAAACGGCGCAGAAGCGTGCAGATCGCGAGGTTCAGGCAAGAAAAACCGGGTTTCGTGCATTTCGCCTTTGCCGACCCTCGGCTACGCTTTTAGCTTTCTCAGGCAGAATAACCATGAACAGCTGCGGGATAATCATCACGGCGGCGGGGTTTGGACGACGCTATCAGGCCGCGGGCGGCAAGGGCGTTAAGCTGGAACAGCCGTTAGCCAGCGGCGAGCCGCTGTTTGCCGCGGTGTTGCGCCATGCCGTGGCGTCTGGCCTGCCGGTGCAGGTGGTTACGCGGCCCGACTATCGCGGCATTCAGGCGCTGTGTACGCAGGCGAACGTGAGCTGGTGCGCTATCGATTCACGCGGCATGGGCGACACCATCGCGGAAGGGGTGCGCCGCTGTTTGAACTGGCAGGGCTGGCTGATTCAACCGGGCGATATGCCAGGCGTGCCGGTTGCGGCCTATCAGCAGGTCACGCAGGCGCTGACACAGCGGCTGACCGCGCGGATGGTCTGGCAGCAGCTGCCGGGCCATCCGGTGGGATTTGCCGCGCCGCTGCGCGACAGCCTGTTACAGCTCGCTGGCGACAGCGGCGCGAAAGCGCTGCTGCGTGAACATCCACCGTTACTGATTAGCAGCACCGATCGCGGTGTGGTTGACGATATCGATCTCCCGCTTAACACCACAGGAAAACCCTGATGCAGCATATAGATTTACAGGTGATCGATCAGGGACAGCGCTGGCTGGTGAGCCAGCCGGTCTGGCTCTGCACGGTGTTATGCACCTTTGGTTCCTCGCCGCGCCCGCCGGGCACCATGATGGTGATTACCGCCGATGGCGACTATTGCGGCTCGCTTTCCGGCGGCTGCATTGAAGAAGATTTTATCCGCCGTATTCGGCAGGGCGATTTTCAGCAGCCAAGCCAGCGCGTGCGCTATGGCGATGGCGGCCTGACGCCGGATCGCACCTTGCCCTGCGGCGGCGTGCTGGACATTCTGATTGAGCATCTGCAACCCAGTGATGACAACGCGCAGCGGCTGGCCCAGCTGCATCGTGCGCTGGCCGGGCATCTGGCATTACAAAAGGTGATTACGCTGCCGCACGCCTGCGAAAGGCTGGAAGAGATTGTCTGGCGCAGCAGCACGGTGGTGGAGCAGCAGGGCGATCGCATCACGCTGACGATTGCCGCACCGCCGCGACTGATCGTTGCCGGTTTGTCGACGGTGGCGCTTTACTGCGCCAGTTTTGCGGTGTCGTTGGGTTTTGAAACCATAGTCTGCGAGAACCGGCCTGATTTTTTAGCCAACTTCGCCAGCCAACTCGACGCTGCGGTGCGGCTGGAAAAATGCTTTCCTGCCCGCTATCTGGAAGAGCAGAGCTGCCACGCCAACACCGCGGTGGTGGCGCTGACCCACGATCCGCGCATGGACGATCTTACTATGATGGAGGCGGTGCACACGCCTGCGTTTTACCTTGGCGTGATGGGTTCGCAGCGCAACAGCGCCAATCGCCGCCAGCGTCTGGCACAAATCGGCGATCTCAGCGCTGCGGATTTGACGCGCATTCATGCGCCGATTGGCATGGATATCGGCAGCAAGACGCCCGCAGAGATTGCCCTGGCGGTGATGGCAGATATCGTTAAAGCCAAAAATGGGGGGGAGAGGGCCTGAGCGCAGGCGGGCTTTTTTGTTGCCCGGAAGCGGGCGGCTTTTTGCCTTGCAGGCGGCTTTAAAATCAACGTCTTTAAGGTCAATGTCTTTAAGGTCAATGTCTTTACGGTCAACGTCTATTTCGTTCTGCCCTTCGGGCCGCCCGAGCAGGGGCGGCAGTCGCCCCGCCCCTGCACCCCGGCTATCCGGCAAACACAACCGCCCGCCAAAGGCGGGTTCCCTCAGTAAAAGCATTTTCCTGACGGACCAGGCGCGATTCGCTCCCAGCTCAACGCGCCCTCTCGCCGCATCCCTGCGGCTCGCCCTGGAAAACACTTTTCCCTCGGCGGTGGTGATGCCTCTTAAAGGTCAACACCCAGGTCAAAACCCAAAAGACTAAAAGCAAAGTCTTAAATAAAATCTAAACCCAAGTTTAAAAACCAAGTTCAAACTTCAAACTTCAAACTTCAAACTTCAAACTTCAAACTTCAAACTTCAAACTCCAAACTCCAAACTCCAAACTCCAAACTTCAAACTTCAAACTTCAAACTCCAAACTCCAAACTCCAAACTCCAAACTTCAAACTTCAAACTTCAAACTTCAAACTTCAAACTTCAAACTTCAAACTCCAAACTTCAAACTTCAAACTTCAAACTTCAAACTTCAAACTCCAAACTCCAAACTCCAAACTCCAAACTCCAAACTCCAAACTCCAAACTTCAAACTTCAAACTCCAAACTCCAAACTCCAAACTCCAAATCCCAAATCCCAAATCCCAAATCCCAAATCCCAAATCCCAAATCCCAAACTCCAAACATCAATATGAAGATCTTTCCAATTCCAGTCCTGATTTGGAAGCAGTTGAGGAGGCAATACAGATATAACAATGCAGTAATCGCGGCTTTTATCCCAAATCTGAAGTGCTTTTTAAGTGTCTTTTAAGGACCTTATGTTTTGGTGTTTTGGTGTTTTGGTGTTTTGGTGTTTGGTTTTGACCTGGGGGTTGACCTTGAGGAGGCATCACAAACGCTGAGGAGGTGAACATTTTAGGATGTCCCGCCATGGATGGCGGGACAAGGGAGCGCTGAGCAGGAGCGAATCGCGAGCGGTCCGTGAAGAAATGTGAACCGACGAAGGGACCCGCTTCAGCGGGCGGTTGTGTTTGCCGGATAGCGCGGGTGCAGGGCCGGGGCGACTGCCGGCCCTGCTCGGGCTGCCTTCAGGCAGAACGAAATGGCCGTTGACCTTAAAGACGTTGACCTTAAGCCGCCTGCAAGGCAAAAAGCCGCCCGCTTCCGGGCAGCCCCCTTACAGCAGCTTATCCATGGTAATGGGCAGATCCCGTACCCGTTTCCCGGTCGCATGAAACACCGCATTACTGATTGCCGCAGCGACGCCAACGATCCCCAGTTCGCCTACCGATTTACCGCCGAGGGCAGTGGCCTGATAGTCGGGCTGACCGACGTCGATGGTGACGATCTCCGGCACGTCGGCGTTAACCGCCACCAGATAATCAGCCAGGTTGTTGTTGATCACACGGCCGTTGCGCGGATCGACCACACCTTCTTCCAGCAATGCCTGGCCGAGGCCCATGATCATGCCGCCGATCCACTGGCTGCGTCCCAGCGTCGGGTTGTATAACCGGCCGCTGTCGAGCGCGGCGCACATGCGTTTTACCCGCACGGTACCGAAATCTTCGTCAACGCGGACCTCAACAAACTGTGCGCTCCAGCTGTGCGCTGAAACCTCTTTTGGCCGTGACATCGCTGACATCGAACCGGTCATGTCGAAGCGTTCCTGCGCTGAGGTGCCTTCCGGGAAGGTGTCCGCTTTCGCTTCCAGCTCTGAGAGCTGCGCCATCTGCAGCAGGCGCGTAAAGCCGATCGCTTTACCGCTCTGACGGATTTCTCCGTTGTCGAGCGTCAGCTGGGCCGGGTCGGCACGATAGAACGGGGAGTCAGCCAGTTCAGTGGCCAGTGACAGCAGCTTATCGCGCAGCACCTTTGCGGTTTTATTAACCACGCCCATCAGGTTACCGGCCAGCTGCGAGCCACCGGCTACGCCAGCGCGCGGCAGGTCGGTATCGCCGAGTTCGACCTTGATCGCGGTGGACGGAATATGCAGCACTTCCGCCGCCGCCTGCGCCAGAATGGTGTAGGTGCCGGTGCCGATATCTGCGCCAGCGCTCTGCACGGTAAGCTGGCCGTTGGCCTGCAGTACCAGACGCGCCTCTGCTGGCATGGTGTTCACCGGATAAGTGCCGGACGCCATGCCGTACCCGATCAGCTCACGGCCTTCGCGCATGGAGCGCGGTGCCATGGTGCGCTTATCCCAGCCAAACGCCTCGGCACCCGCCTGATAGGCCTCTTTCAGCCGACGAGAACTCCACGGCAGATCGAGCATGTAATCGTGATCGGCCCAGTTCAGCAGACGAAACGCCAGCGGATCGATATTCAGCTTGTAGGCCATCTCATCCATCGCCACTTCCAGGCCAAAGGCGCTGGGGTTTTCGCCCGGTGCGCGCATCCAGCCCGGTGTCACGGTGTTGATCGGCACCACGCTGTGGCGCGAATGCACGTTGGGCACGCCGTACATGCGGGCGGTGACCTTATTACAGCTTTCGCCAAACATGTCATCCAGTGAGGTTTCGTTGAAGCCGCTGTGGATGATTGAGACGATTTTACCGTCGCGCGTGGCACCCATTTCAAGATGCTGCTCGGTGGCTGGACGGCCGCCAAAGCCGGTAAAGGTTTGCGGACGGGTCAGTGCTACTTTGATCGGTCGTTTCAGTTCGCGGGATGCGGCGCAGGCCAGCGCCACGTGCGTATAAGGCACCGGTTTGGAGCCGAAGCCGCCGCCAACGTGAGGCGAGATGATACGCACCGCTTTTTTATCGATGCCCATCCAGTCGGCGATTTCCACCTGCGCACCGGCAACCCACTGGCTCGGTTCCCACAGCGTAACGTGCTCGTTGTCCTGCCATTCCACTACGCAGCCGTGCGGCTCAATCGGCGAGTTGTACTCGCGCGGCGTGATATAGCGGCCTTCAATGCGCACCTCGGCGTCGTCCATCGCTTTGCGTGCGTCGCCCAGATCGATATCGGAACTCTCTACCGGCTTCGGCGCAGCGTTTTCGTCGGTGGCGAAAATCAGCGCCGGAGACGCTTCATAGTCAAAGGTCACCAGCGAGGCAGCCCAGGTGGCCTGCTCAAAGGTTTCTGCCACCACGATGCCGATGTTTTGCCCGTTGTGAATAATGCGATCGTTCTGCATCGGCGTGTAGGTCGACTGCGCCGCGCCGCCGTCGGCAATCGCCGTCGGCTTATGGATCTTCAGGCCGCTTTCATGGGTAAACACCGCCAGCACGCCGGGCTGCGCGCGGGCTGCTTCGCTGTTAACACGCGTGATGCGGCCGCTGGAAATGGTGGATTGCAGCACCACGCCGTAGGTGACATTTTCCGGCTGATGCTCAACCGCATAGGTCGCCTGGCCGGTGATTTTTTGCTGACCATCGCCACGAACGCGTTTCTCGCCGGTCGCCTGATAACTGTTGTGATCCGTCATTTTATTCTCCTCTCTGCGCGGGTTCAGCGGCGGCTAACAGCGCGCGCACGATAACGCGTGGCGTCAGGGTGACCTTGAACTGGCTTTGTGGCCGGGGGTCTGCGTCAGCGATGCTCTGTTCAGCGGCCAGTCGCAGCGCTTCTTCGCTGAACGGCTTGCCGCGCAGCGCCTGCTCTACGGCGGTGGCGCGCCAGGGTTTAGTGGCCAGGCCGCCAAGGGCGATGCGCACGTCGCGGATCACGCCATCTTCAATCTCCAGGCCAACGGCGGCGCTGGCGGCAGCAAACTCATAAGAGGCGCGATCGCGCACCTTGAGATAGTGTGACTGGCGCAGCGCGGGCACGTTGGGCACTTCGACGGCGATGATCATCTCGTCGGCGGCGATATCGTGCTCCTGATCGGGACGGTCGCCTGGCAGCAGGAAGAAGTCACCAATGGCGACGCGGCGCTCCTGCTGCTGGCTGTTGCGTAGCACTACCTGCGCATCAAACGCGGTCAGCGCAATCGCTAAATCGCCAGGATAAACGGCAATGCAGCTGTCGCTGGTGCCGAAAATAGCGTGATTAGCGTTTACGCCGTCCAGCGCCGCGCAACCGGAGCCAGGCTGGCGCTTGTTGCAGGCCGGAAAGGTGGCCGGATCGCGGAAGTAGACGCAGCGTGTACGCTGACGCAGGTTGCCGCCGATGGTCGCCATATTGCGTAGCTGCGGAGAGGCCGCCTGCCACAGGCTGCCATAAATGGCCGGTGCCAGCGCCTGACACTGCGGATGGTCGGCCAGCTGGCTCATGCTGGCCAGCGCGCCGATGGTGATCTTATCGTCCTCAAAGCGAAGGGTATCGAGACCGCTCAGCTGGGAAATATCGATCAGGGTCGCAGGCTGCTCAACCCCGCATTTCATCAGGTCGAGTAGGGTGGTGCCACCGGCGAGAAAACGGCTGTTGTCCTGCTGGCTGCGCAGCTCAATGGCCGCGTCGCTGCTGCTGGCGCGCTGATAGTGGAAGGGATTCATGCAGACTCCTTACTCAGCTGGGCAGCCGCTTCACGCACCGCGTCAACGATGTGCGGATAGGCGCCACAGCGACAGATATTGCCGCTCATGTATTCGCGGATCTCATCATCAGAGCGCGCGTGGCCCTCTTTGATGCAGGCAACGGCGGACATAATCTGGCCCGGCGTGCAGTAGCCGCACTGAAACGCATCGTGCTTAAGGAAGCTGGCCTGCACCGCGTGCAGCGTGCCGTCGGCGTCAGCCATGCCTTCAATGGTGGTGACGTCGCGGCCAGCGGCCTGCGCCGCCAGCGTCAGGCAGCTCAGCACGCGCTCGCCATCAATGTGTACCGTGCAGGCGCCACACTGGCCCTGGTCGCAGCCTTTTTTGGTGCCGGTCAGCTGTAAGTTTTCACGCAGCGCATCGAGCAGCGTGGCGCGCGGATCTACGGCCAGATCATGCTGGTGGCCGTTAACGTTGAGCTGTAAACGAATGTTTTCAGACATGATTGTTTTCCAGTATTTAATTTAAATGAAGCAAAAAGTAAAAGGGGGGAAAAGTGCAAAGAGAAACCCCATAAAGTGTAGAAGCTCTTTGCAAAAGGGGATTGCCTGATTCTCCGGAAATGTTGCCCGATCGCCGGAGGATGCGGCTAGTCGATTGAGAAGCCAGGTGAGAGCCGTTGCAGCTCCTGCGCATCGTGGCTACAGAAAAAAGTAATGTCGTTGCTGTGAGCCAGGCTCAGTTCGCGCAGCCGCTGCTGATTTTGCCGCCGCGCCGCGCCGTCTGCCTGCATCATCCACTGATAAAAACGCAGCCCCGGCGTGCAGTGCCGCTGCGCCTGATGCAGCTCGCCGCGGTAGAACCAGGCGTCGCCGCCGTGCAGCAACCAGCCGTTGGGCTGACGAATGGCGATGCCCGCATGGCCGAGCGTATGGCCCGGCAGCGGCACCAGCAGAATCTCCGGCGGCAGCCCGTGCAGCTGATTAACCGCGTCAAAACCAAACCACCGTTCACCCGCGGCCTGATAGCCGTGCCAGCCGGAACGGGTCGACCATTGCGCAGGCCGGTAGCGTTCGCGGCGCAGCCAGCTGTGGCGCTGCTCGGCGGTATCGATCTCCTGCTGCATCAGATGCACCTGAGCATGGGGGAAATCGGTCAGGCCGCCAGCGTGATCGAAATCGAGATGGGTCAGCACAATGTGGCGCACATCTTCCGCGCGAAAGCCGAGCCGCTGCACCTGATTGAGCGCGGTGAGCTCATCACGATACTGAATATTGTTCAGCGTGCGGAAAAAGCGCGTGAGTCGGTCGGCAGGCCGACGCATATCGTGCAGGCCGAATCCGGTATCGATTAATATTAATCCGTGGCTATCTGTTTCAATTAACAGGCAATGACAGACCAGATGCGCTTTTATTCCGTGGCTAAAGCCATCGTAAAGTGCGCCGCCCAGTGGGCACATACAACCACAATTAAGATGATGAATTCGCATTACTACTCCTTGTATAACGCACGGCGTGAGACGCTTTTTTCATTTTTCGGTAACAGTATGGTAATAAATGGCATTTTTGCCTTTGGCGTTATTTAAAGATTATTTACGCCTGCGGGTTAAACAAGCGAGGCGGGTAATTTTGCTGGTTTTTGTTCACTATTATTATTCTTTTAATTAATTGTTTTTAATGATTAATTTTATTTTTAAGTCATGTTCGCTAGCAATTTTTTTCCTGCCACTTTTTTGCGAAAAAGGCTAACCAGGAATAGTCTTAAATGGTGATGCCGCTTCTCCGGTTTTTAAACGCCCTATATTTAGCAGCTATGCTTATCCCTGAGCTTTATTAAAGCGACGTGGGAAGTTTGGTATCAATTAACAAGCGAAGCGTTCAATAACTACGACAGGAGTTGACATGGCTATTAAGACACTTACTGACTTGTTCATTCATGATTTATCTGATGTTTACAGCGCAGAGAAACAAATTACCCGCGCCCTGCCAAAAATGGCCCGTGCAGCCAGCGATGAAAAACTCAAGGCGGCATTTGAAGCGCATCTGGAAGAGACGCGCGGCCAGATTGAACGTCTCGATCAGCTGGTAGAAACCACCGAAGGCATCCGTCTTAAGCGCATGAAGTGCCATGCGCTGGAAGGCCTGGTGGAAGAGGCGCAGGAAATTATCGAATCCGTTGAGAAAGGCGAAGTGCGTGATGCTGGCCTGATTGGCGCGGCGCAGAAAGTCGAACATTACGAGATCGCAACTTACGGCACGCTGCATGCCATGGCCGTTCGTCTGGGCCTGAAAGATGCGGCGGCGCTGCTGGCGGAAACGCTGCAGGAAGAGAAAAACACTGACATCAAGCTGACCGAGATCGCCGAACAGCAGCAGTAATTTCCTGCCCTTTCCGAAACCCTTTTTAGTGAGGTCACATTATGTCTACGACAAAAATTGAGAACTATCACAGCTGGTTACGCGATGCTCACGCCATGGAAAAACAGGCTGAGTCGATGCTGTCCAAAATGGCCGGACGTCTGGAGCATTATCCCGATCTGAAAGCGCGCATTGAGCAGCATATTGAAGAGACCAAAGGTCAACTTGAACTGCTGCAAGGCGTGCTGGATCGCAACGGTGTGGATAACTCCACGCTGAAAGACACCATGGGCAAAATGGCTGCGTTTGGCCAGGCGATGGGCGGTATGACCGCCGATGACGAAGTGGTGAAAGGCGCGATCAGCGGTTACGTTTTCGAGCAGTTTGAAATCGCGAGCTACACCTCGCTGATTGCCGCCGCCGAGCTGGCGGGCGATACCGAGGGCGCACGCGTGTTTGAGCAGATTCGTGATCAGGAAGTGCAAATGGCGGAGTGGTGTTTAACCCATCTGCCAGGCGTGACCGAGCAGTTCCTGGTGCGCGATGCCGCATCAGGCGTCGAAGCCAAAAAATAATAATCGGTTAGATCTTTGGGCAGCGACCCTTACCGCGATAAGCAATGTTGGAGTGAACCATGTTCAGACATGTTAAGCAGTTGCAATACACGGTACGTGTAGCCGGGCCGAACCCCGGTCTCGCTAACCTGTTACTTGAACAGTTTGGTGGGCCGCAGGGCGAGTTGGCTGCCGCGTGCCGTTATTTTACCCAGGGCCTCGGCGATGACGATCCGGGACGCAAAGATATGCTGATGGATATCGCCACCGAGGAGCTGAGCCACCTTGAGATCATTGGCTCACTGGTTGGCATGCTGAACAAGGGCGCAAAAGGCCAGCTGGCCGAAGGCACTGAGCAGGAGGGTGAGATCTATCGCTCCATTACCGGCAACGGTAATGACAGCCACCTGACCCAGCTGCTGTATGGCGGTGGGCCGCCGCTGACTAACTCGGCAGGTGTGCCGTGGACAGCGGCCTACATTGATACTATCGGTGAGGTCACTGCCGATCTGCGCTCGAATATTGCCGCCGAAGCGCGGGCGAAAATTCTCTATGAGCGTCTGATCAACATGACCGATGACGTGGGCGTAAAAGATGCGCTGGGCTTCCTGATGACGCGCGAAGTGGCGCATCAGATGTCGTTTGAAAAAGCGCTGTACGCCATCAGCAACAACTTCCCGCCGGGCAAATTGCCGCCGGTGCAGAAGTATGCCAATACCTACTTCAACATGTCGGCAGGCGGTGAAGTACGCGGTAGCTGGAATTCCGATGAGAATTTCGACTACGTGGCCGATCCGCAGCCTGCGGTTGACGGTGGTGATGGTCTGGCGAGCGTCACGCTGCCAGCGGATCAGCAGGCGGCGCTGGACAGCATGATTGTTCGCACCCAGTCTGATACGGCGGTGAATCCGGTAACGGGCGCGGAGTTAGGATCGGTACAGCCGATCGAAAACGAAACGGCCGCGAAAAAAGTCTGACCCGATTTTTTTCATCACAGAGGACAGCAGCGATGCTGTCCTTTTTACGTTGTGACGGCACAGAAATGTTTAACAACACTTTTTTTATCACGCTATCGGCCTGTTATTCCGCTTTTAAACAGAGATATTGGTCTCAAATCCGCCGCCGCTTCGCCTGATCTCCCCGCTGTTCCGGTCTATCCTCAAAACCATAATCGTACAAAATACCAGCCTGCTGATTAATGCCAGGCGGAACGCAGTTTTTTTGCAATGTCAGCGAAATAAAAGGGCAATAAACATGGAAACCTGCACCATTGTTTACAATGGCGAACGCTTGTCAGGCGAAGCGGGCCTGCCGCTTATCGACTTTCTTGAGTTGCACGGCAGAAAGCTGCCGCATATCTGTTATCACCCGGCATTACCGCCGCTGCAAACCTGCGACGTGTGCTGGGTTGAGCATCAGGGCGAACTGGTGCGCGGCTGCACGCTGAAAACGCAGCACGAGATGGTGGTCAACAGCCAGGATCGGCTGGCGCAGGCGGCGCAGGAAGAGGGGATGGATCGCGTGCTGGCGCGCCATGAGCTTTACTGCACGGTGTGTGAACACAACACCGGCGACTGCACATTGCACAACGCGGTCAGCGATATGGATATGGCGATTCAATATTACCCTTACGAACGCAAACCCAGTGAGAAAGACCACACCAACCCCTTTTACACCTACGATCCCGACCAGTGCATTCTCTGCGGCCGCTGCGTGGAGGCGTGCCAGAACGTTGAGGTCAACGAAACGCTCTCCATCGATTACACCGCCGATCATCCGCGTGTGCTGTGGGACGGCGGGGAAAAAATTGCCGGTTCCAGCTGCGTCAGCTGCGGTCACTGCGTCACCGTGTGTCCGTGTAACGCGCTGCTGGAAAAAACCATGCAGCCCAATGCCGGGCCGTTCACCGATATGCCGGAGCCGGTTAAGCGACCGATGATCGACATGGTGAAAAAGATGGAGGACAGCATCGGCATGGGGCCGATCACCGGTATTTCCTTGATCGATATGGCCATGCGCCAGACGGAAATTAAAAAAACCAAAACCGTCTGCACCTATTGCGGCGTCGGCTGTAGTTTTGAAATGTGGACCCGTGACCGGCACATTTTAAAGGTGCAGCCAGTGGCGGATGCGCCCGCTAACGGCATCTCTACCTGTGTAAAAGGCAAGTTTGGCTGGGATTTCGTGAATGATGCCAAACGCCTGACCACGCCGTTGATTCGCGAAAATGGCCGCTTTCGTCCGGCCAGCTGGGATGAAGCGCTGAACCTGGTGGCGCGCCGCCTGACGGAAATCAGCCAGCAGCACGGCGGCAACAGCATCGGTTTTATCGGGTCGAGTAAAGCCAGCAATGAAGAAGCCTATCTGACGCAAAAAATTGCCCGGCTGATTTTTGGCACCAACAACGTCGATAACTCGTCGCGCTACTGCCAGAACCCGGCGACGGAAGGGCTATTCCGCACCGTGGGCTACGGCGGCGATGCGGGTACGATTAAAGACCTGCAGAAAACCGCGCTGATCATTATTGTCGGCAGCAATCTGGCGGAGAACCATCCGGTGATCGCCTCGCACATCAAACAGTCGCACAAGCATCAGGGACAGAAGCTGCTGGTGATTGATCCGCGTCGGCATGAAATGGCCGAGCGCGCCGATCTCTATCAGCGCATCAAGCCCGGTTATGACATGGTGTGGGCGTCGGCGATGGCGCGCTACATGTTCGATCACGGCTATGCCGACGAGCAGTTCCTGGCGGACAAAGTGAATAACGTCGCTGAGTTTCGCGCCTCGCTCGAGCCGTTCACGCTGGAGTACGCCAGTACGCTGACCGGTATCAGCGTGGATGAGCTGGCGGCAGCAGGCGAGATGATTGGTCAGGCGGAAAGCGCCTGCCTGCTGTGGGCGATGGGCATTACCCAGCACAGCCACGGCGCCGATACCAGCACCGCGCTCTCTAATCTGCTGCTGGTGACCGGCAACTATGGCCGTCCCGGCACCGGTGGCTACCCGATGCGCGGCCATAACAACGTGCAGGGCGCCAGCGATTTCGGCTGCCTGAGTAACGTTTATCCCGGTTACGAACAGGTCACCGACAGCGCCGTGCGTGAGAAATGGGCGCGAGCGTGGGGCGTGCGACCGGAAGCGCTCTCCGATGAGGTGGGTGCGGATAACTTCATGATGGTGCAGCACGCCCATGAGCGAAAACTCAAGGCGATGTACATCATTGGCGAAGAGACCGCATTCTCCGATGCCGATTCCACCAGGGTGCATGAAGCGTTCAGCCGCCTCGATTTCATGGTGGTGCAGGATATCTTTATGAGCCGCACGGCGGAGTTTGCTGATGTGGTGCTGCCCGGCAGCCCGAGCGTGGAGAAAGAGGGCACCTTTGTGAACACCGAGCGGCGGATTCAGCGCTTTTATGAAGTGCTGCCGCCGCTGGGCGATAGCCGCCCGGACTGGCAGATTCTGACCGATCTCGCCAGTCGCCTGGGCCATCCGTGGTATTACCAGCACCCTGGCGAAATCATGGCGGAAGCGGCACGCATCGCGGAGATTTTCGCTGGCGTCAGCTATGCGCGGCTGGAGGGCTGGCAGTCGCAGCTGTGGCCGGTGACCGCCGACGGCAGCAGCACGCCGCTGCTCTACACCGACGGCTTTAAATTCCCTGACGGCAAGGCGCGGCTCTATCCGCTTACCTGGCGGCCGCCGATGGAAGAAGAGGATGCCGAATACGATCTGCTGCTGAACAACGGCCGCATGCTGGAACATTTCCAGTCAACCAACCAGACCGGTGCCGGTGGCCGTATCACCTCGCTGTCGCCTAACTGGTATGTGGAAATTGGCCCGCAACTGGCGGCGGCGCGCGGCCTGCAGGAGGGCGACTGGGTGAAACTCACCTCGCGGCGCGGTTCGCTGGAGGTGCCGGTGGTGATCACCGAACGCATGGCGGGCAACGTGCTGTTTATTCCGATTCATCATGGCAAACCAGGCGTTAACGGCCTGACCGGCGAGCATCACGATCCCGATGTGCGCACGCCAGCGTATAAAGAGATCGCGATTAATCTGCAAAAGCTCGATCGTCCGCCGCAGGTTGCGCCGCTCCCGCCGCATAACTTCCGTTACGGCCAGCGCACCCCGCTCGATCACCTGCCGGTCGAGGATAAATGGCAGCAGGCGGGCTATACGCTGCCGCCTGAACACACTGAACACCCGGAGAAATTCTGATGGCTGAACGTATGAGCTATGAGGTGCCGCCAACGCGCACCGAACCTACCGCCGCCGAAGCGATGGAAAAGCTGATTGAGAGCCTGCATCAACACGGCTTTTTGCGCCTCGCCACTGACATGGTCAACGCCAATACGCAGATCGCCAAAGTGCTGGTGGATGGCCTGAATCAGCCTGGATCGCTGAACGCAATGCAGAACCTGACCCTGCTGTTCAAGGCACTGGCGACCATTCCGCCGGAGGACTTTAATCCGCTGCTGCTGGCGGTGACCGCCGCCGCTAAAGGCATGCGTGAGAATGCGCACGCGCCCGCGGAGAAGAGCGCACCGGGTATTCGCGGCATCATCAAAATGCTGAACGACGAAGAGCTGTGGCAGGGCGTTAAGCCGGTGATGGCTGGCATGCGCGCCTTTGGCCGCGAAATCAACAAACCGGCTGAGAAACCGATCAGCCGTTACAGTGGTAAGCCCAGCCATGCCTGATAACGATGTGGTGCTGCTGCTGTCGCGTATGCAATTTGCGCTAACCATCGGCATGCACATTGTGCTCGCGGCATTTACGCTGGGGTTAGGGCTGTTTCTGGTGCTGCTGGAGGGCGCCTGGCTGCGCCACGGACGGCAGCATCACTGGCAGGCGTTGCAGTTCTGGATGCGCATTTTTTCGCTCACCGTGGCGATTGGCGCGGTATCCGGCGTGGTGATGGAGTTCCAGTTTGGCACCAACTGGAGCCCGTTTGCTCATCAGGTGGGCGGCGTGATTGGCCCGCTGATGTTTTATGAAATCCTCGTCGCCTTCTTTCTGGAATCGGGGCTGACCGGCGTGATGCTGTTTGGCATGGGCAAGATCAACCCCAAATTACATTTTGCCGTCACCTGTCTGGTGGCGCTGGGCGCGTTGATCAGCACTTTCTGGATCCTCGCCGCTAACTCCTGGATGCAGACGCCGGTGGGCTTTACCCGCGATGACAGCGGCGTATTTCACGCCGAGAGCTGGCTCACCGTACTCTCATCGCCATCGTTCCCGTGGCGGCTGGCACACATGACGCTGGCGGCGTTGATAGGCACCAGCTTTTTGCTGGCGGGCGTCGGCGCGTGGCGCCTGCTGCATCATGCTGACGATCGCGCGGCAAAATGCATTACGTCGTGGGCGCTGTGGCTGGCGTTGATCGTGACGCCATTGCAGGTGATCGTCGGCGATCTGCACGGCGAAAATACCCGTGATCATCAACCGGCTAAGCTGGCGGCCATGGAAGGCAGCTGGCACCGGCCAGCGCCCGGCGAAGGAGAGCCGCTGCGGCTGTTCGCCATACCGGATCAGCAGGAACAGAAGAATCACGCCGAGCTGGCGATTCCACGGTTGGGCTCGCTCTATCTGCGCCATAACCTCAGCGGTGAGATCGCCAGCCTGAGCGAGTTTCCGGCGCAAAATCAGCCGCCGGTGCTGCCGGTGTTTTTCGCCTTTCGCATTATGGTCGGGCTGGGCGTCGTAATGCTGCTGACCAGCGTGGCCGCGCTCTGGCTGCGTCGTGGAGAACGGCTGTGGCGGCGCGGCTTTCTGAAATGGCTGGTTTGTCTGACGCCCGCAGGCTTTATCGCCATGCTGGCGGGCTGGGTGGTCACGGAGATGGGACGTCAGCCGTGGACGGTGTATGGCCTGGTGCGCACCGCAGAGAGCGTGGCATCCCTGGCACGATCGTCGGTGATCTTCTCATTCAGTGGGGTGATTGTGGTCTATCTGCTGAGCTTTGGCGTGGGCATGCACTATCTCGTTCGCGTGATAAACAGCGCCGAAGGGCGCACGCTCAGCGATGAGCTGCACACCAGTCGGGAGGATCGGGCATGACGCTTGACGATCTTTCCGCCGCGGTGGTGGCGTTTTCCCTGCTGCTCTATGTCATGCTCGACGGCACCGATCTCGGCGTCGGCATTATTTTGCCGTGGTTCGATGACGACGACGATCGACGGCGTCTGGTGCAGTCGATCCTGCCGGTATGGGATGCCAATGAAACCTGGATTGTGCTCACCGCCGGGGCGCTGCTGGCGCTGTTTCCCGCCGCCTATGCGCAAATTTTCAACGCGGTTTATGTGCCGCTTTTTCTGATGCTTTTCTGTCTGTTTGCCCGTGCGCTGGCGCTGGAGTATCGCGGCCAGACGTCGTCGCGGGCCAAACGCACGCTTGATGTTATTTTTATCATTGCTTCGCTGCTGACCGGTTTTTTCCAGGGGTGCATCGCCGGGCTGCTGGTCAGCGGCCTGCCGGAAGGCGAGGCGTTTGGCTGGCTGTCGTGGTATCCGCTGCTCAGCGGCTTTGGCATGGTGGCGATTTACGGGCTGCTCGGCTGCTGCTGGGTGCGCTGGCGCGTGCAGGATCGGGCTGGCGAGCGCGCCACGCTGCTGGCGTGGCTGTTTCTGATACTGGCGCTGGTATTGTTTGTGGCGATCGTGCTGTCGCTGCCCGATCTGTGGCTGCATGCGCTCGTCACCTGGCCCGGCAAGCTGCTGATGGCTATTGTGGTGGTGTGCTGGTTCAGCCTGCTCTGGTCGCTGACCGACAGCCGCCCATTGCTGCCGCTGCTGCTGGCGTTAACGTTGATGCTGAGCGTGGCGATGATGATCATGACCGGCCTCTATCCGTGGCTGATTCCCGACAAGCTGAGCCTGCAGGATGCCGCCGCCTCGCCGCACAGTCAGCAGTTTCTGTTAACCGGCATCGCCATCGTTATGCCGCTGACGCTGGCTTATAACACCTGGGCGTTCTGGGTATTTCGCGGCCGGGTGAAGTAAGTTCGTTTTGTCCCAATCGGGCACGTTTTTGTCCTTTATCCCGCTTATGGCGCGAAGATTTTGCGCCTATGCTGGCAGCTTGCCCATCACGGAGATACCCCGATGCTTGAACTACGTCCTGGCTGTGAACGTTGCGACTGCGATCTGCCTGCGGATTCATCCATGGCGATGATCTGTTCATTTGAATGTACCTTCTGCACCGACTGTGCAACGCAGGTTTTGCAGGGCATATGCCCGAACTGCGGCGGAGAACTGGTGCGGCGGCCGATCCGGCCAGCGGGGAAGCTGGCGGCTAATCCTGCCTCATCGATGAGGGTTTATCGCCCTCAGTAAGCCGGGGGGCTTTTGCCTTGCAGGCGGCTTCAAGGTCAAGGTCAGGAACCATCTGGTTCTGCCCGAAGGCGGGCAGCCTTTAAGGTCAATGTCTTAAGGTCAAAGTCTTTACGGTCAAAAGCCATTTCGTTCTGCCTAAAGGCAGCCCGAGCAGGGCCAGGTCAAAAGCGATTTCGTACAGGCTAAAGCCTGCCCGAGCAGGGCCGGGTCAAAAGCGATTTCGTACAGGCTAAAGCCTGCCCGAGCAGGGCCGGGTCAAAAGCGATTTCGTACAGGCTAAAGCCTGCCCGAGCAGGGCCAGGTCAAAAGCGATTTCGTACAGGCTAAAGCCTGCCCGAGCAGGGCCGGCAGTCGCCCCGGCCCTGCACCCGCGCTATCCGGCAAACACAACCGCCCGCTGCGCGGGTCCCTTCGTCGGTTCACATTTCTTCACGGACCGCTCGCGATTCGCTCCCCGCTCAGCGCTCCCTTGTCCCGCCATCCATGGCGGGCCATCCTAAAATGTTCACCTCCTCAGCAGTTGTGATGCCTCTAAAGGTCAAAACCCAGGTCAAAACCTGAACATCTAAGACAAAGCCAAACGCCAAACGCCAAACGCCAAATACCAAGCACTAAACACCAAACACCAAGCACCAAGTACCCAACACCAAACACCAAATACCAAATACCAAATGCCAAATGCCAAATGCCAAATGCCAAATGCCAAATGCCAAATGCCAAATGCCAAATGCCAAATGCCAAATGCCAAATGCCAAATGCCATAGGCCAAAGGCCAAAGGCACTTTAATTTTTAGTTTCAGATATCAGATTAAGGATCCCGGGTTCTGAGCTTTGAGCTTTGAGCTTTGAGCTTTGAGCTTTGAGCTTTGAGTTTTGAGTTTTGAGTTTTGAGTTTTGAGTTTTGAGTTTTGGGATTTAGGTTTTATTTAGAATTTCATCTTTTATCTTTTCGGTTTTGACCTGGGTTTTGACCTTTAAGAGGCATCACCACCGCCGAGGGAAAAGTGTTTTCCAGGGCGAGCCGCAGGGATGCGGCGAGAGGGCGCGTTGAGCTGGGAGCGAATCGCGCCTGGTCCGTCAGGAAAATGCTTTTACTGAGGGAACCCGCCTTTGGCGGGCGGTTGTGTTTGCCGGATAGCCGGGGTGCAGGGGCGGGGCGACTGCCGCCCCTGCTCGGGCGGCCCGAAGGGCAGAACGAAATAGCCGTTGACCTTAAAGACGTTGACCTTAAAGACGTTGACCTTAAAGACGTTGACCTTAAAGACGTTGACCTTAAAGACGTTGACCTTAAAGCCGCCTGCAAGGCAGAACCAGGCAGCCATTGACCTTACGCCGCCTGCAAGGCAAAAAGCCGCCCGCTTCCGGGCAAAACTCCCGGCCATCCCGGCCTAAGGGATTTGCCCACGGCAAACACCCGCCTCCTCCTTCATTCAACTGTCATGAAACGGCGGTATCACAGCCTGCGTAGCCCGACACTGTGCCGGTGCGTTTAGCAACGATAATAACAGGTGAGACATGAGCCAAAACAGCACACTCTCCACGCCTTCGCTGGCCCAACACGGCCGCCCCAATATTTACGGTAAGAACAGTCGTACCACCATTACCTTCTTTATTTTATTGCTGGTGCTCGGCATCGCCTTTGCCGGGGTGAATCTGTTTAACGACGTCGAAGAGAGCGGGGCGCATTTCACCAGCTACGTGCCGTTTCTGCTGCTCGGTCTGGCGCTGCTGATTGCGCTGGGCTTTGAATTTGTGAACGGTTTTCACGACACCGCCAACGCCGTTGCCACGGTGATTTATACCCACTCGTTGCCGCCGACCACCGCGGTGATCTGGTCAGGCTTCTTCAACTTCCTCGGCGTGCTGCTTTCCAGCGGCGCAGTGGCGTTTGGCATTATCTCGCTGCTGCCGGTTGAGCTGATTCTGCAGGCGGGCAGCGGCGGCGGTTTCGCCATGATTTATGCGCTGCTGTTCTCTGCCATTATCTGGAACCTCGGCACCTGGTATTTTGGTCTGCCGTCGTCATCGTCGCATACGCTGATCGGATCGATTATTGGCGTCGGCGTGGCGAATGCGCTGCTTAACGGCCGCGACGGATCCAGCGGCGTCGACTGGGATCAGGCGCTGAAGGTCGGCTATGCGCTGCTGCTGTCGCCGGTGATCGGCTTTGTCAGCGCCGCCGCGCTGCTGCTGGTGATGAAACGTTTTGTGAAAAATCGTCAGCTCTATCGTGCGCCGGAAGGGCCAAAGCCGCCGCCGATCTGGATCCGCGGCCTGCTGATTCTGACCTGCACCGGCGTGTCGTTTGCGCACGGATCGAATGATGGCCAGAAAGGCATGGGTTTGATCATGCTGATCCTCGTGGGCACCATGCCGATCGCCTATGCGCTGAACCGCTCGATACCGCCGGAGCAGATCCCCCGTGTAGCGGCGCTGGCATCAGTTACCGCCCAGCAGCTGCACCGTCAGTATCCGCAACCGGCTAGCGTAGAATCGCCGCGCGCGGTGTTAACCGAATATGTGCGTACCGGCGAACTGAAACCGGCGGTAATGCCCGCGCTGGCGCAGCTGTCGGCCACTATCTCCGATGATATCCGTCAGTATGGCGACGTAAACCGCATTCCGGCGGAGCGGGTCAGCAACACGCGCAACAACATGTATCTCGCGTCGGAAACCATCAAGCATGTTAAAAGCGAAAAGGTGGCGGTGACGCCGCAGATTGGCGATAACCTCACCGCGCTGAAGGCGGAACTGGATAACGCCACGCGCTTTATCCCGTTCTGGGTCAAAGTGGTGGTAGCCATTGCGCTGGGCCTCGGCACCATGGTGGGCTGGCGACGCATTGTCGTTACGGTAGGCGAGAAGATTGGCAAAACGCATTTGAGCTATGCGCAGGGCGCCAGCGCCGAAGTGGTGACGATGTTCACCATCGGCGCGGCGGATGCTTTTGGCTTACCGGTCTCCACCACGCACGTGCTCTCCTCGGGCGTGGCGGGATCGATGGCGGCTAACCGCTCCGGCTTGCAGCTCAGCACGCTGCGCAATCTGGCGATGGCATGGATTCTGACCCTGCCGGTCTCCATCCTGCTCTCCGCGCTGCTGTACTGGCTGTTTAAACACTTTTGAGTCAGCTGGCGGCAATGTCCTTTGCCGCCTTTTCCAGTGCGCTGACAATCTTCGCCAGCGTGGCGGGCGACAGATCCGCCTGCGCCAGGCGCTGATGCAGCGTGCCTTTCATCAGATGAATCGCCTCGCTGATGGCCGGAATATCACGGTTAGCCACCAGCACCGCCAGCGTTTCCAGTCGCGCGGTCACCGCCGTCAGCTTCTCCTGCTGCTCTGCCAGCGCATCATGACCTGCTGTGGTGAGCTGCCAGGCTTTTTTGTCGCCGCCGTCAGGCGCCGGAGCAATCTGCCCCATCTCTTCCAGTAACGTCAGATTGGGATAGATCAGGCTCGGGCTGGGGGCATATTCGCCACCGGCCATCTCCTCAATCGCTTTGATCAGTTCATAACCGTGCGCGCTGCGCTGTGCGAGGATATGCAGCATCAGCAGCCGTGCATCGGCAGCATCGAGCAAACGTTCGCGCCGTTTCTGCCTGCCCGCGCGCGACTGGCCGCTTTTCTCCTCCCGCATTACGCCTCCGCTTTCTGATGCCAGTACGCCACGGCGCGGATCCAGCGGTCGTCAATCTGCCGCTGCTGCACCAGAGCATCGGCCAGTGCTTTGGTCTGCGCACCTTCGCCGGTCAGCCAGAAGAAGTAACCTTCGCCCGGCAGCGTCAGCGCGTGCAGCGCAGCAGTGAGCGCCTCAGCGGAGTCGAGCCATTGCAAATGAATGCCCGGTTGCTCGCCAAGATAGGCGCGACCGACCGCTTCATTTACCTGCGCCAGCACGTGAATCTCTTTTTCCGCCAGCAGCGGCCGCAGTTCCGTCAGGCGACGTTTGAGCGCCGGTAAGCCGGTTTCGTCAGCGCTGTAAACCTGGAACGGATAGTCGGTGGGAATGATCGTCGAGCCGCGCGGGCCACCAACCGCCAGCGCATCGCCCGGCTGAGCACGTTTGGCCCATTCGCTGGCGACGCCGCCATCATGCAGGAAGAAGTCGATGGTCAGGCTGCCTTCGCCGTCAAACGCCAGCGGCGTGTAATCGCGTGCTGCGGGACGCACGCCCTGCGGCCAGCTGATGCCTTCGTCGGTGAGCGTCGGCAGATGCAGTACGCCGTTGGCATCGGGGAAAAAAAGCTTGCTGTGATCGTCGAAGCTCGGCGAATGAAAGCCTTTCAGCTGCTCACCGTGAAAGACAATGCGGTAAAACGCGTCGGCAACTCGCGTTTTTTGCTGGACGGTCATCTGGCGGAATACCAGCTCGTTTTTCACGCGTTGTGGCACGGCATAGTGCAGCGGAGTGGATTCAATACTCATGGCATAGTCCTGTCTGAAAGAGGGCGGGGCTGCTTCATCGGCAGCCGTTTACGTTGTCTCATACCCTATCTAAGATATATTTTAGAAACAAGCGCGATGGCACAAATCGTCCGCCTGGCAACAGCGCTGTACCCTGGTCTGTGCCGCAATCGCACTTTTTGCCCGTAGTAAAAATGCATAGCCGCCGGGCGGAAACAATTAAAAAATAGGTGGGTGAAAGGGGCGAAATAAGGCGCCGTAAGCGTTAAATAAAATTGCTCATGCTCTTTTTTTACCTAAAAGTCGCCTGTGAAATTAATATTGCTAAAAGTGGCAGTAAATTCATTTGCTTCAGGCTAAACATAATCCTTTTTATCAGCCTGGATTGCCGGAAATAAACGCCATCAGGCGTTAAAAAAAGCCATTACGACCCGGTTTCACGCTGTGTTTAATGCATAAGTTGCTGCTTTTTAACAACTCGCCTTGTCATTTACATTGCCTTTACATTACGTGTCGATATTTAACCTGACGCCTTGTTTTTTATCATAATAGTTTCAATAAAAAACAATGATCAGCGTCAAAATAAATTGATATAGTTGCCTCCGGTTCATTTTTCCTTATTTCCCGCTCTCTTTTTATTCGCTATTGAATTCAGAATAATAAAAAAGTAACAAATGAAATCGATTTGTTAAATATAAGTAATTAACAAGGTGTGTTATGTCGCATAGAGGTAAGCAATGTTCGGATTAGATGCGTTTCATCTGGCAAGGATACAATTCGCGTTTACGGTCTCCTTCCACATTATTTTTCCCGCCATCACCATCGGCCTGGCCAGTTTTCTGGCGGTGCTGGAAGGGCTGTGGCTGAAAACCCGTAACGATGATTATCGCGATCTTTACCACTTCTGGTCGAAGGTGTTCGCGGTGAACTTTGGCATGGGCGTGGTTTCTGGTCTGGTGATGGCCTATCAGTTCGGTACCAACTGGAGCGGCTTTTCGCAGTTCGCCGGTAGCGTCACCGGCCCGTTGCTGACCTATGAAGTGCTGACCGCCTTCTTCCTTGAGGCGGGCTTCCTCGGCGTCATGCTGTTCGGCTGGAACCGCGTGGGTCCTGGCCTGCATTTCTTCGCCACCTGCATGGTTGCGCTGGGCACTATTATCTCCACCTTCTGGATCCTCGCCTCCAACAGCTGGATGCAGACGCCGCAAGGCTATGAGATTCAGAATGGCCTGGTGGTGCCGGTAGACTGGATGAAGATTGTCTTCAACCCGTCGTTCCCGTTCCGCCTGATGCACATGGCTACCGCGGCGTTTCTGGCCAGCGCCTTTTTTGTTGGCGCCTCGGCGGCGTGGCATCTGCTGCGTAAAAATGATACCCCGGCTATTCGCAAAATGTTCTCTATGGCGCTGTGGATGGCGCTGATCGTCTCGCCGATTCAGGCAATGCTGGGCGACATGCACGGGCTGAATACGCTGCACCACCAGCCGGCGAAAATCGCGGCGATTGAAGGGCACTGGGAAAACCCGCCGGGTGAACCGACGCCGTTAATCCTGTTTGGCCTGCCCGATATGGAGCAGGAAAAAACCAAATATGCACTGGAAATTCCTTACCTTGGCAGCCTGATCCTGACGCACAGCCTGACCGAGCAGGTGCCAGCGCTGAAGACCTTCCCGAAAGAGGATCGTCCTAACTCCACCATCGTGTTCTGGTCTTTCCGCGTGATGGCCGGGCTGGGCATGCTGATGGTGCTGATGGGCGTGGTCAGCCTGTGGCTGCGCGTGAAAAAACGCCTCTACAGCTCGCGTCCGTTCCTGTGGTTCTGCCTGTTCATGGGGCCAAGCGGCTTAATCGCTATTCTGGCCGGTTGGTTTACCACTGAAATTGGCCGTCAGCCGTGGGTGGTGTATGGCCTGCTGCGCACCAAAGATGCGGTCTCTGCCCATGGCGATCTGCACATGAGCATCAGCCTGATCGCCTTTATCGTGGTTTATATGTCGGTGTTTGGCGTTGGTTACAGCTACATGACGCACCTGATCAAGAAAGGGCCGAAGCCGGGCGAGGGCGGTCATACGCCAGAAGGCGGTCCGGGCCAGAAACGTACGCCAGCCCGTCCGCTCTCTGCGGTGCAGGAAGGTCATGACTCAGCAGAAGAGGTGAAATAATTCGATGGGTATCGATCTCTCTATTATCTGGTTCACCATCATCGTCTTCTCCACCCTGATGTATATCGTCATGGATGGCTTCGACCTGGGTATCGGCATCCTGTTTCCGTTTAACAAGGATGCGGTTGAGCGCGACATGATGGTTAACACCGTGGCGCCGGTCTGGGACGGTAACGAAACCTGGCTGGTGCTGGGTGGCGCGGCGCTGTATGGCGCCTTTCCGCTGGCCTATGCGGTGATTGCTGATGCGCTGGCGATTCCGTTGACCGTGATGCTGTTTGGCCTGATTTTCCGCGGCGTGGCGTTTGAGTTCCGTTTCAAGGCTACCGTCAGTCACCGCGCCTTCTGGGATAAATCCTTTATCTTTGGATCGGTGGTCGCCACCTTTAGTCAGGGCGTGGCCGTTGGCGCGATCCTGAACGGTTTCCCGGTGGTGAATCGTACCTTTGCTGGTTCTGCGCTGGACTGGCTGGCGCCGTTCCCGCTGTTCTGCGGCGTTGGCCTGGTGCTGGCCTATGCGCTGCTGGGCGCCACCTGGCTGATCATGAAGACCGACAACGCGCTGCATCAGAAGATGTCAAAACTGGTGCCGCCGCTGCTGCTTGCCCTGTTGGCGGCGATCGCGGTGATCAGCATCTGGACGCCGCTGTCACACGCCAGCATCGCCCATCGCTGGTTCACGCTGCCGAACCTGTTCTGGTTCCTGCCGGTGCCGGTGCTGGTAGTGCTGTGCGCCTGGGGCCTGCTGAAAGCGGTGAAGCGCCATGCGCACTACACGCCGTTTCTGCTGACACTGGCGCTGATTTTCCTTGGCTTTACCGGCCTCGGCATCAGCATCTGGCCAAACATTATTCCACCGTCGATCTCCATTTGGGATGCCGCATCACCGCCGCAAAGCCAGGGCTTTATGCTGGTGGGTGGATTGCTGATTATCCCGGTGATCCTGTGCTACACCTTCTGGAGCTACTACGTGTTCCGCGGCAAAATCACGCCGGATGAAGGCTACCATTGATGATTCAGGAGGGTTCTGTGACTGAAGCAACCGCAACACCCAAAGCGCCACTGTGGCAGCGCATGCTGTGGCTGGTGATAATCTACGGCGCCAGCGTGCTGGCGTTAGGCGTCGTCGCCATGCTGTTCCGCATGATGATGACCGCGGCAGGCATGAAATCTCACTGATCGCTGAACGCCCCGCAACGGGGCGTTTTTTTTATGCGCACGGCTTCCCGGTGGTGCCAATCGTTAACAATGTAATGATTTCATGCTAAACTACTTCACCATTTGATAAACCACTGCCCGCTAGCGCGCATCCGCAATGAGAAAGTCCGACCTCACGTTAAAACAGGCCTACTTCAGTCAGCTTATCGGCTGGATAGAAGCCAACCTCTCTGCCGAACTCAATATCGACACCATTACCGACAAATCGGGATATTCAAAATGGCACATGCAGCGGCTGTTTAAAGATTACACCGGCGAAACGCTGGCGAATTACACCCGCAAGCGCCGTTTGACGCAGTCTGCCGTGGCGTTACGTAAAACGCGCCTCTCTATTCTGGATATCGCCATTCGTTACGGTTTCAACACCCAGCAGCACTTTACCCGCGTGTTCAAAAGCCATTTTCATCAGACGCCTGCCGCCTATCGACGCGCCAGCCAAACCGATGACAGCGCGCTCTATTGCCCCTTTGGTGGCACGGCGATCCCCGAGCCTCAGTTGCCCGCATGGATGATGAACAACGCCGATGAAAAAAACGTGGAAAAGAGCACGCGTTAATAAGACGACAGGGCGCGCTGGCGGCATAATCGCCGCGCGCTGAAGATGGCGTAATTTCCCGCTCAACCTTTCACTGATTTTTAAAAAAGCAGAAGATCATGCGCTCGTTACTGTTTACTGTACTATTTGCTGCGTCACTCGCGGGCCAGACGGCCTGTGCGCAGAGCACCTCGCCGCTGAACGAAAAAAACAACATGCTGCACAACACCCGTTGCCACGAAGGCGAAATCCTCGGGGATGCCAATCTGTCAGAGCATCTCGATGAGGGCGCGTCCTGCGCCCTGCAGTAAGGCTTACTCGCTGGTGCGATAACGCTCAAGCCAGTGCGCATAAGGCGCTGGCAAGACCCACGCGGCGCGATCCTGATTAAGTTTCAGCGCGGCATGGTAAGGCCAGTGTGGATTTGCCAGGTGCGCACGACCCACCATCACCAGATCCAGCTGTGATTTCTCCACGGTTTCGTTCGCCATTGCCGGTACATCAATGCCCCAGGCGGAAGCGACCGGAATATCCGCTTCGCGACGCACGCGTTCGGCAATCGGCGCCAGAAATGCCGGTCCCCACGGAATAGCGGCGTCCGGCGTAGAAAAGCCGATGCTGACGCTGAGCATATCCAGACCGTTTTTACGCATCTCGTTCGTCACCCAAATTGACTCCTGCAGCGTCTCTTCGTCGCGGCCATCATATTCGATGACGCCGAAACGGGCGGTCAGCGGCAGGTGCTCAGGCCACTCTTTGCGTACCGCATCCAGCGTTTCCAGCATGAAGCGGCTGCGGCCCTGCAGATCGCCACCGTACTCATCAGTGCGCTGGTTGGAGTGCACCGAGAAAAAGCTCTGCGCCAGATAGCCGTGGGCGAAGTGCAGTTCAATCCACTCAAAACCGGCATCGCGAGCGCGACGGGTAGCGGCGGCAAAATCAGCGGTGACGCGGGCGATATCCTCATGTGTCATTTCGCGTGGCACCTGCGGCAGGTTTTGACCAAAGGCCACGGCAGATGGCGCGATGGTTTCCCAGCCGCGGGCATCACCGGCGGTGATATGGTCATCGCCTTCCCACGGGCGGTTGGCGCTGGCTTTACGCCCGGCGTGGGCAATCTGAATCCCCGGCACCGCGCCTGCTGCTTTGATGTCACGGGCGATCTTAGCCAGGCCTTCAGCCTGCTCGTCGTTCCAGATGCCGGTACATCCCGGTGTGATACGGCCCTCAGGGGAAACCGCGGTGGCCTCAACGATCACCAGGCCCGCGCCGCCACGCGCCAGAGCGCTGTAGTGCACGTTGTGCCATTCGTTAGTGAAGCCGTCAACGGCGCTGTACTGACACATTGGCGGTACGGCGATGCGGTTGCGCAACGTCACTGATTTCAGCGTAAAGGGGGAAAATAACCCTGACATAGCTTCTCCTGAATACTGCGTTAAACATGCCTGCGGACAACATTGCCCGGCAGGAAATCGGTTGGCATGAGCCATCGTCGCGAGATTGCCGCGCGATCGCGTCATCTTGATAATACCCGTTCACTGCACCCGCGCACTTACCACCAGTGGCGGTGGCCGCACGAATGTGGGCCTGCCGCGCAATAGCTGGCAAAATAGGGCTTCATTCTGATCCTTGTCGGAGTATCGTCATGTCCCCTTCACCCGCTATCACCATCGAATACTGTTCACAATGCAACTGGCTGCTGCGCGCCGCATGGATGGCGCAGGAACTGCTGCACACCTTCAGCACCGATCTCGCGTCGGTGACGCTGGTGCCGGGCACCGGCGGCATCTATCAGATCAAAGCCGATGGCACGCTGCTGTGGGATCGCAAGGTCGACGGCGGCTTTCCTGAGGCGGCGGCGATGAAGCAGCGGCTGCGCGATCACGCCTTCCCGGACAGAAATCTGGGCCACAACGAGAAGCGCGGCAGCTGAAGCCTGCCACGCACTACACCAGATATCGTCGGAACCAGCCCAGCGTGCGATCCCAGGCGAGATCGGCAGCGGCTTTGTCGTAGCGCGGCGTTGAATCGTTGTGAAAGCCGTGGTTTACGCCGGGATAGATCCAGGCCTCGTAATGTTTATTGTTCGCCTTGAGCGCCGCCTCCCAGGCGGGCCAGCCCTCATTGATGCGCGTATCCAGCGCCGCATAGTGGATCAGCAGCGGCGCCTTGATGCGCGGCACATCTTTCGCTTTCGGCTGGCGCCCATAAAAAGGCACCGCGGCGCGCAGCTCCGGAAAGGCAACCGCCGCCGCATTGGCGACACCGCCGCCGTAACAGAAACCGGTTATGCCGACCTTGCCGTTGCTGGCCTGGTGGTGCATTAAAAAATCGATGCCGTTAAAAAAGTCATTCATCAGTTTGGTGGCATCAACCTGCGCCTGCAGCTCGCGCCCTTTGTCGTCATTGCCGGGATAGCCGCCCACGCTGCTCAGGCCATCCGGCGCCAGCGCCACAAAGCCCGCTTTGGCAACGCGGCGGGCGACATCTTCTATATAAGGATTCAGGCCACGGTTCTCATGCACCACCATCACGGCGGGCAACGGACCGCTGGCGTTGGCCGGTTTCACCATGTAGGCGCGCACCTCGCCGTTGCCGGTAGGCGAATCGTAATGAATATATTCCGGGATAATGGCGGGATCGGTGAATTCCACCTGCTGCGCCAGCGCATAGTTGGGGCTCATCATGCCCAGTAGCGTCGCGCCGGTCATGCCGCCAACGGCGAGTTTCGCCGCCATTGAAATGAACTCACGTTTGCTGATTTTTCCGTGGGCGTAATAGTCGTAAAGCTCGAGCAGTTCGGGCGGGAAATCTTTTGCAGTAAGACGCGTCATGACCGACTCCTGTTCAGCAGATTGACCTGTAACATAACAGGCAAGTTGATGAAAAAGAAAGCAGTGAGCGGCGTAAAAAAGCCCACCGAAGTGGGCTGTTATCCATCGTCTGGCGAAAGGTTAGCGGCGCGCGCCCGAGGTTTCCACCGGTTCCGCTACGCGTTCCATGGCGATCGGCACGCTTTTATAGGCTGGAATGCCGCTTTTGGTATCGTGGCTGTCCAGTGGCACCAGCACGTTCGCTTCAGGATAGTAAGCGCCTGCAGAACCGGCGGCCATATCCAGCACTACAATGGTGAGATTATCCATGCGGCGCGACGTGTGATTGCCCTCAGCATCCAGCGCGATGACGTTAACCTGATCGCCGACGCGTAGCTGACGCTTCTCCGCTTCATCGGCATTGATGAACAGTACATCACGGCGACCGGTGACGCCGCGATAGCGATCGTTCAGGCCATACAGCGTGGTGTTGTACTGATCGTGGCTACGCAGCGTGGTCAAAACCATATCGTGACATTTCAGCGAGCGTGGATCTTCGTTAATCCCCTGCATCACCTTAAACTGCGCGCGGCCGGTTGGCGTGTTCCAGACGCGTTCAGCAGCGGTGTTACGCAGGTGGAAGCCACCTGGCTGCTTCACCCGCTCATTGAAGTCTGCAAAGGCCGGGAACACCTTTTCAATGGCGTCACGGATGAAGCTGTAGTCGTTGATCATCTTCTGCCAGTCCACCACGGTATTCGGCAGGGTGGCCATCGCCAGCCCGGCAACCAGCGCCGGTTCTGACTTCAGATGCGGCGAGGCAGGCTTCAGCGAGCCGCGCGAGGCGTGCACCATCGACATGGAGTCTTCCACCGTGACGCTTTGCGCGCCAGACTTCTGCACGTCGGTTTCGGTACGGCCCAGCACTGGCAGCAGGTAATTATGCTTGCCAGGCAGCAGGTGCGAACGGTTGAGCTTGGTCGCCATGTGCACTACCAGATCGAGCTTGCGCATCGCCGGGAAGGTGACCTGCGGATCGGAGATCGCTTCCGCCAGGTTGCCGCCAAGGCAGAGCAGGGCTTTCGAATGACCATCGCGAATGGCACGAATCGCCTCAACCGCCCCGTGACCGTGTTCCTGCGGCGGCCGGAAGCCAAAAGCTTTTTCAATGCTGTCGAGCAGTTCCTGCGACGGAATTTCGGTGATGCCAACGGTGCGGTCACCCTGCACGTTGGAGTGGCCGCGCAACGGGCAGATGCCGGCGCCTTTTTTACCAATATTGCCGCGCATCAGCAGCAGGTTAGCGATTTGCTGCACGTTTTGCGTGCCGTATTGGTGCTGGGTAATGCCCATGCCGTAACAGACGATGGTTCTCTCCGCACTGGCGTACAGACGCGCAATGTGCTGGATTTCCTCACGTTCCATGCCCGACACCTTCAGGATGTGATCCCAGTCGGTGGCATCGAGATCGGCTTTCAGCGCGTCAAAACCTTCGGTGTGTTCGTTGATGAAGGCTTCGTCGATCACGCCCGGCTCGCCCGCCGCCAACGCATCTTCATGCATGCGCAGCAGCAGCTTCATCACGCCTTTCAGCATGGCGGCATCACCACCGACGCGCACTTTGTAGTAGGTTGAGGCGAGTTCGGTTGAGCTAAACGACAGCATCTCGATAGGGCTTTGCGGCGAGGTAAAGCGCTCCAGTCCGCGCTCGCGTAGCGGGTTGATGGCGACGATGGTGCCGCCGCGTTTGGAGACTTCGCGCAGTGTGCCGAGCATGCGCGGATGGTTCGTGCCGGGATTGTGGCCGATGCAGAGCACCAGATCGGCGTGATCAAAATCTTCCAGCTGCACCGTGCCTTTGCCGACGCCGATCGATTCCGGCAGGCCGACGCTGGTAGGCTCGTGGCACATGTTGGAACAGTCGGGGAAGTTATTGGTGCCATATTCGCGGGCAAACAGCTGCCACAGAAACGCGGCTTCATTTGAGGCGCGGCCCGAGGTGTAAAATTCCACGCTGTTGGGGTCTTCATAGCTGCGCAGATGCTCGCCAATCTCGTTAAAGGCGGTTTCCCACTCAATCGGCTGATAAGTATCTGTTGCCGCGTCATATTTCATCGGGTGCGTCAGGCGGCCTTCGCCTTCCAGCTCAAACGCGTTGCGGTGCCAAAGCTCACTGACCGTGTGCGCGGCGAAAAATTCTGGCGTGGTGCGCTTGCTGGTGGCTTCCCAGGAAACCGCCTTGGCGCCATTTTCACAGAACTCAAACGATGAGGCGTGCTGCGGATCGGGCCAGGCGCAGCCGGGGCAGTCAAAGCCCTGCGGCTGGTTAACTTTGAACAGGGCGATCACATCCTGTTTGACCGACATCTGGCCGCGAATAGCGTCAGCCACGGCTTTTAATGCGCCCCAGCCACCGGCTGAGCCGCCATAAGGCGCGATGCCTACGGTGCGATTTTGCTCTTTCATAATGCTCCACATTGTTCTGCTGATTATTTTTCTTCTAAGCCTGGTACATAAATCGCGTTAAGCCGTAAAAGTGGTGTTTTCAATACGTGTTTTACTTTCTCAAAATGTTTCCGCGTTGGGTTTGGGTGCCCGCGTTACGCTTGCCCGATCGGGCCGTTGAGCTAGGATTATTTTCAACGGGTAGCCGCTACCGGCTACGTTAGATTGCGGAGGAAAAATATGGATAAGGCACTGATTTCGTTAGCGGAAGAAACCGCGGAAAAATTAAAGGCAGCGGGCGTGCGTTTGGTGATTGCGGAATCCTGCACGGCGGGCCTCACCAGCCAGGCGATGGGTGCCACCAGCGGCAGCGCTGACTTTTTTAGCTGCGGCGTGGTGAGTTATACCGAAGATGCCAAGCAGCGCGTGCTCGGTGTGAAGGCCGAGAGCCTGGCGCAATATACGGCGGTCAGCCAGCAGGTAGTGAGCGAAATGGCCGAGGGCATCAAGGCGCTGGCCCAGGAGGCGGTGGGCCTGGCGATCAGCGGCTACGCCGGGCCAGACGATGCGGAAGACGGTACGCCAGCGGGCACCATCTGGTTTGCCTGGAGCCTGCCCAACGGCGGCGTGGTCAGCGAGCGCATGCTGTTTAAGGATGAGCCGGAGCAAGTGATTGTGCAGGCGGCGAGTCATGCTTTGCGGAGGCTGGGGGAGTTATTGGTGTAGGGGGGGGGTGCCTGGCAGGCGGCTTTTTAAGGTCAACGTTTTAAGGTCAATGTTTTAAGGTCAATGTTTTAAGGTCAACGGCCAGGTCAAAGGCGATTTCGTTCCGCCTTGCAGGCAGCCCGAGCAGGGCCGGCAGTCGCCCCGGCCCTGCACCCGCGCTATCCGGCAAACACAACCGCCCGCTGAAGCGGGTGCCCTCAGCAAATCCCTTTTCCTGACGGACCAGGCGCGATTCGCTCCCAGCTCAACGCGCCTTCTCGCCGCATCCCTGCGGCTCGTCCTGGAAAACGCTTTTGCCTCGGCGGTAGTGATGCCTCCTCAAGGTCAAAACCCAGGTCAAAATCAAAAGCAAAAAGCGAAAGGCGAAAGGCGAAAGGCGGAAAGCGAAAGGCGGAAAGAGAAAAGCGAAAGGCGGAAAGCGGAAAGCGGAAAGAGAAAAGCGGAAAGCGAAAGGCGGAAAGCGGGAAGCGGGAAGCGGAATGAGAAAAGCGGAAATTGAACAGCAGACGGCTGGAGTTGGGAAGCTGTTCGCCAGGTATGAATCGAGGAGAGATAATTAGCGGGCCAGTAAACTAAGGGTTTGGAGGTGAGGAGTGGGTGTGTTATTTGCATAACTTTTCGGTTATTGAGGTTTTTTAATCGATATTTTGCGTGTGCTTTTATTTTATTTTAGTTTTTTCAGTGTGTTGTGTTTTTCAGGTGTGACTTTTTATTTATGCTTTTTGGGTTGTTTGACGGTGGGTAAAATGCGATTATTGCGCGGCCTTTTTTTCTCCTTTTCTTTGTTTGTGCTCCTGGTGGAAGGTTATCGCGATGACGGGTTTACTGCTGCTGGCTGATGCTGTTGATCGCCGTGTTGCTAAGGCGGAATCCGGACGATGCGTAGCTTGCCATGCTGGTGCGATACACACATCTAATCTGCGTTGAAGCCGGGTTTGCTGGCTGTTGGACATGCGTAAAAGCAGACGTCATCCTCTGTTTTTACTGATGTCTGGCGGGTGAGGCGCGATATCGCTTTGCACCAGAATCAACATCATTCGCCGGGAGTGCTGTGCTCTCCTTTGCTGTGCCTCAGGCACCCGCTCATCCTTGACCGCCGGGGATTTGTGCTATGACTCCGTTAAAAATTGCCGCCAGCATTGCGCTGGCTCCTGTGCTGCGACTGCGCACGACACGTCAGATCGTGACGCTGGATAACACTGACTTTACCGATATCGCCGCCGTTGTGCTATCGCTGGCCGATGCGCGCAGCGGGATGCTGACGCTGCTGCGGCATACCGGCTTTTCGCTGCCGGTATTTATTCAGCTGGCGGCGGGGGAATTGCCGGAAAATCTGCCCGAAGTCACGGCGATACTGCGCGGCGATGAAGGTGATGGCGCGCTGCTGGAAGAGGCCTCGGCCGCCTATGAAGCGGCGCTGCTGCCCCCTTTTTTCGATACGCTGACCAAATATGTCGCGATGGAAAACAGCACCTTTGCCTGTCCGGGGCATCAGGGCGGCGCGTTCTTTAAAAAGCATCCGGCCGGACGCCAGTTTTTCGAGTTCTTTGGCGAAACGCTGTTTCGTGCCGATATGTGCAATGCCGACGTGAAGCTCGGCGATCTGCTGATTCATGAAGGATCGGCGAAAGATGCGCAAAAATTTGCGGCGAAGGTGTTTAACGCCGACAAAACCTACTTCGTGCTCAACGGCACCTCCAGCGCCAACAAAGTGGTGACCAACGCGCTGCTGACCCGCGGCGATCTGGTGCTGTTCGATCGTAATAATCACAAGTCCAACCACCACGGCGCACTGATTCAGGCGGGTGCCACGCCGGTTTATCTGGAGGCGGCGCGTAATCCGTTTGGCTTCATTGGCGGCATCGATGCGCACTGTTTTGATGAAGCGTATCTGCGTGAACAGATCGCGGCGGTAGCACCTGAACGCGCCACCGATGTGCGGCCTTTCCGGCTGGCGATCATTCAGCTCGGCACCTATGACGGCACGGTTTATAACGCCCGCCAGGTGATTGACCGCATCGGCCACCTGTGCGACTACATTCTGTTTGATTCGGCGTGGGTCGGTTATGAGCAGTTTATACCGGTGATGGCCGCCTGTTCGCCGCTGTTGCTCGAACTGAACGCCGACGATCCCGGCATTTTTGTCACGCAGTCGGTGCATAAACAGCAGGCAGGATTTTCGCAAACCTCGCAGATTCATAAAAAAGATAATCACCTGCGCGGCCAGGCGCGGTTTTGTAGCCATAAGCGGTTGAACAATGCCTTTATGCTGCACGCCTCAACCAGCCCGTTTTACCCGCTGTTTGCCGCGCTGGATGTGAACGCCAAAATGCACCAGGGGCCTGCGGGTCGCCGGTTGTGGCACGAATGTGTGATCATGGGCATTGAGGCGCGCAAGGCGATACTCAGTCAGTGCGAAATGATCAGGCCCTTCCTGCCGGATAGTGTTGACGGCGCGCCGTGGCAGGCTGCGCCAACCGAGGCCATCGCCGGTGACGCGCGTTACTTCAGCTTTGCGCCGGGCGCAGAGTGGCACGGCTTTGCCGGTTACGCGCGCGATCAATATCTTATCGATCCCTGCAAGCTGCTGCTCACCACGCCAGGTATCGATGCGGCCAGCGGCGACTATGCCGATTTTGGCATTCCGGCGACCATCCTCGCTCACTATCTGCGTGAAAACGGCATCGTGCCGGAAAAGTGCGATCTGAATTCGATTCTGTTCCTGCTGACACCGGCGGAAAGTCGCGAAAAGATGGCGCAGCTGGTGGCGATGCTGCAGCAGTTCGAACGGCATGTAAAAGAGGATGCGCTGTTAAGCGACGTGCTGCCGACCATCTGGCGTAAGAATGCGGTGCGCTATGCGGATTATACGCTGCGCCAGCTCTGTCAGGAGATGCACGATCTCTATGTCAGCTATGGCGTGAAGGATTTGCAAAAAGCGATGTTTCGTCAGGCGAGTTTTCCTGCGGTGGCGATGAATCCGCAGGATGCCAATATTGCGTTTATTCGCGGCGAAGTGGAGCTGGTACCGATCGCCAGCGCACAGGGGCGCATTGCGGCCGAAGGCGCACTGCCTTATCCACCGGGTGTGCTGTGCGTGGTGCCGGGAGAAGTGTGGGGCGGGGCGGTGCAGCGTTATTTTCTCGCACTGGAAGCGGGCATCAATTTGCTGCCGGGCTTCTCGCCGGAGCTGCAAGGCGTTTACAGCGAAACGGATGACCAGGGAGCGAAAAGGCTGATGGGCTACGTCCTGCGTTGATCAACCGATATGGCGGCACAGGCCGCCATTTTTACGATGTGCTTCCGGCCTCAAGACGCGCCTGATTAATCACCGCTTTGGCCATCCATTGCGCCACTTCCGTTAACTCGCTGTCGTTACACCCCCAGATATCCTTCATAACCAGAAAAATTTCGGAACCGTAGATCAGCGACAACGAATAGATTACCTTGTTGAGTAGCGCTGGCGGCAGTTCTTTCTCAAGCGGCTCGACCACTTTTTGCAGCAGCTGTTTGCGATTGCCGCGTACCAGTTTCTCTTTAACCGGCAGCGCATCAGGCGCCTGCGCCTGCGCCCATTGCGTCAGCGAAAGATGCAGCGCCGCACGCAGCGTGCCTTCATGTTGCAGCATTTTGGGGAAGGCAAAGGCGATTAGCTCTTCCATGCGGTCACCACTCTCTTTTTCCGTGGGCTGCCACTGGCGCATCGGGCTTAATGTCTCGGTGACAATGGCGGAAACCAGGGCGCTTTGCGTCGGAAAGTAGCGATAGGCGGTTGCGCGTGAGAGCTGAGCAGCATGCGCCACTTCCGTTACGGAAGGAAAAGCGCCGCCATCAAACAGCGCCATAGCGGTGTCAATCAACAAGCGGCGCGTGCGGGCGCGCGTCGATGTGAGTGACGTTCCTTGTTGGGGATCCCTTTCGACCACAATAACCTCATCTTGTCTTTATCCGGCAGCAGTAACCGGAAAGGCACTATAGCAAAAATTACCCGCCGACTGCGGACGAAATTACGCAGCGACGGTGTGGATACATTGAGACGGTTGTTTCATTCTCTTGATTTATTAATCACACCGGTTATATTGTTGGGCAGAAACGCGTATTCAGCCTGCTCTGCACAGGATAGTGTGGTTTTTATTTCAAATTTATCAACTCGTTATTGATTAATATAACAGGATTAGGTAACAGAAATGAACGTAGACAAGGGTTTTATCTATGCAGTTGCCACGGCTGATACTAAAGGAAGAGAACTCAATTTCATTCGCGATCTGATTGTGAAAACGGCGTTGCCGGTGAAAACGGTGGACCTGTCTACCCATGCGCTGCATGTCGATTCTGCTGCCGATATCACACCGCAGCAGGTTGCGGCCTGCCATCCTGAAGGGGCATCCGCGGTATTTTGTGGCGATCGTGGTAAAGCGATCGCGGCGATGGCGCTGGCGTTTGAACGCTTTCTTAGCCAGGCCACCGACGTTGCGGGCATTATTGGCCTGGGCGGTTCAGGCGGCACGGCGTTGATTACGCCTGCGATGCAGATGCTGCCGATCGGCATTCCAAAAATTATGGTCTCGACCATGGCGTCAGGAGATATCTCCGGCTACATCGGGGCCAGCGATATCAGCATGATCTATTCCGTTACCGACGTCGCCGGCCTGAACCGTATTTCTCGTCAGGTGTTAGGCAACGCTGCGCACCAAATGGCGGGCGCGGTGCTGTTTGCTGACGCCACGGCCAGCAGCGACAAACCTGCGCTGGGCCTGACAATGTTTGGCGTCACCACGCCCTGCATTCAGAACGTCAGCGATCAGCTGGAAGCGGAGTTTGACTGCCTGGTGTTTCACGCCACCGGCAGCGGCGGCAGGGCCATGGAAAAGCTGATCGCCAGCGGCATGCTTGATGGCGTGCTCGACTTAACCACCACCGAAGTGTGCGATCTGCTGTTTGGCGGCGTGTTGGCCTGCGGTGAAGATCGCTTCGATGCCATCGCCCACAGCGGTGTGCCGTGCGTGCTCTCCTGTGGTGCGCTGGATATGGTCAACTTCGGCGCGCGGGCCAGCGTACCGGCGCGTTATGCCGATCGCCTGTTTTACGAGCACAACGCGCAGGTGACGCTGATGCGCACCACGCCCGAAGAAAATGTCGTCATGGCGAAATGGATCGCGGCCAAGCTGAACCGTTGCCAGGGCGAAATACGTTTCCTGCTGCCGGAAGGCGGTTTCTCAGCGCTTGATGCGCCGGGCCAGCCATTCTGGAACCCGCAGGCTAACGACGCTTTTATCCGCACGCTTGAGGCGGAGCTGCAACAAAATAGCCGGCGGCAGTTGATCCGCCTGCCCTATAACATTAATGATCCACTTTTTGCTAACGAAGCGGTCGGAATATTTCGCCAACTGTTTTCCAGGGAGATTTAACATGCCTGCGTTTACGCGTCAGGAAATACTCAGCACCTTTCGGCAGATGATTGCCCGCCGTGAGCCGATTATCGGCGGCGGCGCGGGCACCGGCCTCTCAGCGAAGTGCGAAGAGGCGGGTGGCATCGATCTGATCGTCATCTATAACTCTGGCCGCTATCGCATGGCGGGCCGCGGTTCGCTGGCGGGTTTGCTCGCCTACGGCAACGCCAATGAAATCGTGGTCGACATGGCGAAAGAGGTGCTGCCGGTGGTGAAAAAGACGCCGGTTCTGGCGGGCGTCAACGGCACCGATCCGTTTTGCCTGTTCGATAAGTTTCTCGACGATCTCAAAACGCTGGGGTTTTCAGGCGTACAGAATTTCCCTACCGTCGGCCTGATTGACGGTAACTTCCGCGCCAATCTGGAAGAGACCGGCATGGGTTATGCGCTGGAAGTGGAGATGATTCGCCTGGCGCATGAAAAAGATCTGCTGACCACGCCTTATGTGTTCAGCGCCGATGATGCGGTGGCGATGACCGAAGCGGGCGCCGACATTATCGTGCCGCACATGGGTTTAACCACCGGCGGTAATATTGGTGCCGAAACCGCCTTAAGTTTGGCGGACTGTGTGCCGATAATAAATGCATGGGCAGAGGCAGCAAAAGCAGTGCGCGAGGATGTGATTGTTCTGTGCCACGGTGGCCCGATCGCCACGCCGCAGGATGCACAATATATTCTTGAACATTGCCCGTTATGCGATGGATTTTACGGTGCCAGCTCTATGGAGCGGCTGCCGACAGAAGTAGCATTAACCGAGACCACACAGCAGTTCAAAAATATAAAACGCTAATACTATTCCCAACACCAGGGGAATTAAGCCAGGCGACCTGGAAGGCAATCCGCCTTTCAGGCAGCCTTTTTTTTTGCCTTGCAGGCGGGGTGTGGCAGGGCGATTTTGCCTTGCAGGCGGGCTTTTTAAGGCCAGGTCAAGGACCATTTCGTACAGGCTAAAGCCTGCCCGAGCAGGGCCAGGTCAAAGACCATTTCGTACAGGCTAAAGCCTGCCCGAGCAGGGCCAGGTCAAAGACCATTTCGTACAGGCTAAAGCCTGCCCGAGCAGGGCCGGCAGTCGCCCCGGCCCTGCACCCGCGCTATCCGGCAAACACAATCGCCCACTTCGTGGGTACCCTCAGCAAAAGCGTTTTCCTGACGGACCATGCGCGACGCGCTCCCGGCGCGGCGCTTATTCTCGCCGCATCCCTGCGGCTCGCCCTGGAATACGCTTTTCCCTCGGCGTTTGTGATGCCTCCTCAAGGTCAAAACCCAGGTCAAACCCGAAAAGATAAAAGATGAAATTCTAAATAAAACCTAAAACCTAAAATCTAAAATCTAAAATCTAAAACCTAAAACCTAAAACCTAAAACCTAAAACCTAAAACCTAAAACCTAAAACCTAAAACCTAAAACCTAAAACCTAAAACCTAAAACCTAAAACCTAAAACCTAAAATTCAAAGCTCAAAGCTCAAAGCTCAAAGCTCAAAGCTCAAAGCTCAAAGCTCAAAGCTCAAAGCTCGAAATCCAAAACTAAAACCCAAAACCTGAACTCCAACAAACTTAAAAGTCGAAGTGTCTGTGCCTTAGATATTTGGGTTTTGACTTGGGTTTTGACTTGGGTTTTGACTTGGGTTTTGACTTGGGTTTTGACTTGGGTTTTGACCTGGTTGTTGACCTTGAGGAGGCATCACCACCGCTGAGGAGGTGAACATTTTAGGATGTCCCGCCATGGATGGCGGGACAAGGGAGCGCTGAGCAGGAGCGAATCGCGAGCGGTCCGTGAAGAAATGTGAACCGACGAAGGCACCCGCCTGCGGCGGGCGGTTGTGTTTGCCGGATAGCCGGGGTGCAGGGGCGGGGCGCATGCCGCCCCTGCTCGGGCGGCCCGTAGGGCAGAACGAAATGGCCCTTGACCTTAAAGACGTTGACCTTAAGACATTGACCTTAAAGACGTTGACCTTAAAAGCCGCCGCCAGGCAGAACGAAACAAAATCCCATCCCTATCGATAACTCCGCTGAGCGGTACTCACCTTATACAAATAACGTCGTGACTCGGCGGAAGGGTGATCGCTGGTCAGCGTCTGGTAAACCTGCGCTGGTGACATGGCGTTAATCAGGTTAAACGCACGGTTCTTATCACTTGAGAACACACGCAGCACGCTACCGGCGCCGCCGTTGTAAGCGGTGATCACCGCATAACGGCGGGAGGTTGGGTTGGAAATCCCGCCCAAATAACTGTTTTGCAGAATCGACAGATAAGCGGTACCGGCATCAATGTTGTTTTCCGGATCGAACAGGTAGCTGCGGCTCGGTTTGCCCCATTTCCCTTTCATGCGGAACACGTCAACGCCAGCGGTGTGCTGCACCACCTGCATCAGGCCCAGCGCATCAGAATGGCTGACTGCGTAGGGGTTGAAGCTCGATTCAATCTGCATGATTGCCAGAATCAGCGACTGGTCAACGCCGTATTTATCGGCAGATTTACGCACCAGCGGCAGATACTTATGCGCACGTTTGTCGAGGTGGTTCGGCACCATCGGAATGGTCACCGACCAGATCACATGCAGGCCGGAAGTGCGTCGCTGCAACTTGTTCTGCAACAGGTAATCAGCAAAACTGGCGGCGCGGCCCTGCCAGCGAATCGGCGCACCGGTATTATCCAGCACCTGACCATAGAGCATCGGCTCTTTACTGATCTTGATATCGTTGGCGTCGGAATAGAGATCCACATTGCCAGGATCGTCGCCGACTAACAGCGTACTGATAATCGCCTGACGCAGGCTGGCCGAAGGATCGGTGCCGGAAATAGTTTCAATGGTGATCGAGCCGCGATCAAAGTTGATGTGGCTGCGCGTATAGTAGTTATCGCTATATTTTACGTAATCTTTCGGGCCGGCGATCAGAACTTCATTGATGCCCCAGATGTTCTCGATGTTATGGGCAAACTGGCCCATTAAGATATCGAAAGCGTTGGTGTCTTTGACCCATTCTTCGTGTGAAACTTGCTTTTTATTGCCGGAGCAGGAGATCAGGAGTGGCGCTATTACCATTAAGGCAATTAATTTTTTATTCATTTTAGAGTCGACTAGTGTCAGTGCCTGATAAAGTGCGGGCCTCAGCCGAGGCCCAAACGGTTACGCTTCTGGTGGCGTATAACCGTCGATATGAACCTCTTTGCCTTCAAACAGAAAGTTAACCATCTCCTGCTCCAGCACCTTACGATCGGCTACGTTCATCATGTTGAGCTTTTTCTCGTTGATCAACATGGTCTGTTTCGCCATCCATTTCGACCAGGCTTCTTTCGAGATTTCGTTGTAAATACGCTTGCCCAGCTCGCCAGGATAGAGCTGAAAATCCTGGCCTTCAGCATCACGCTGTAAATAGGTACAAAAAATAGTGCGGCTCATTACTCTTCCTCTTCGGTCACGCGGGTCGTCAATTGTTGTGGGTGACGCAACTGTTGCAGCAGCCGCTCAACCGGAGCGGCCAGTCCCACAGACGGCGGTTGCGCTAAGTTATACCAGAGACCACTGCCTTCATCCATCGCTGCGCCGGAAGAAGGCTCGGGTAACCACATTGGCACGATATCGAGATGAAAATGGCTGAAGGTATGGCGGAAGGCGGTGAGCTGCTGCAACGCCGCCGGATCGCGGCCCTGGCTGCGCAGCCAGTCGCGCAGTTCGGCGTCGCTGTTAAACTGCGGGAAGCAATAGAGGCCGCCCCACAGGCCCACGGGCGGGCGCTGCTCCAGCCAGATGCCGTCGTCGCGCTGCATCATCAAAAACCAGCCTTCACGCACCGGCAGCGTCTGCTTCGGCTTTTTGCCTGGGTAACTCGCCCAGCTGCTGGTGGCATAGGCGATGCAGCCGCGATTCAGCGGGCAGAGTTCGCATTTCGGTTTGGAGCGCGTACAGACCAGCGCGCCGAGATCCATCATCGCCTGGTTAAATTCGCTGACGCCCTGCGCTGGTGTGACCTCTTCACTGATCTGCCACAGCTTTTTCTCTACCTCTTTCTTGCCGGGCCAGCCGGAGACGGCATAACAGCGTGCCAGCACGCGTTTTACGTTGCCATCAAGGATAGGAAAATGCTGGCCGAGCGACAGCGACAGCACGGCGCCCGCGGTGGAGCGACCGACGCCTGGCAGCGCTGAGACGTCCTCGAAGTTTTGCGGGAAGATGCCCTGATGTTTATACGCTATTTGTTGTGCTGCTTTATGCAGATTGCGCGCACGGGCGTAATAGCCCAGCCCGGTCCACAAATGCAGCACTTCATCCAGCGGCGCGGCGGCAAGATCGGTTACGGTTGGAAAACGCGCCATGAAACGCTGGAAGTAGGGAATCACCGTGGCGACCTGCGTTTGTTGCAGCATCACTTCTGACAGCCAGACTTTATAAGGCGTTTTTTCCTGTTGCCACGGCAGGGTTTTGCGGCCAAAGCGCTGATACCATTCCAGCACTTGTTGCGCGAATGGTTGCGCTTGCATCATAAGAAGGAAATTTTCCGTGATTACTCTACACTCAGGCAGGAATTCCAGCACAGACGCGTAATGCTGTAAACCGGAAGTTTGCAAGAGCTTGCTTCTGCCTGGTAACTTTGCATAATGCCGTTTTCCCAAAATAAGCACAGCAGCAGGCAACCGATGATCAATGACGTCATAACTCCAGAATTTGATGAGAACGGACGGCCTTTGCGGCGCATCCGCAGTTTTGTACGCCGCCAGGGTCGTTTGACCAAAGGCCAGCAGCAGGCGCTGGATCAACTCTGGCCAGTTCTGGGCGTTGAATACCAGCCTGAACCGATCGATCTGCCGCAACTGTTTGGCCGTGAAGCACCCACGGTGCTGGAGATCGGCTTCGGCATGGGCGCGTCACTGGTGGCGATGGCCAGCAGCAATCCGCAGCAAAATTTTCTCGGCATTGAAGTGCATGCTCCCGGCGTTGGGGCCTGTCTGAGCGCGGCGGAAGAGGCGGGCGTCAACAACCTGCGCGTGATGTGTCACGATGCGGTGGAAGTGCTGGAAAAGATGATTCCCGATCACTCACTGCGCATGGTGCAGCTCTTCTTCCCCGATCCCTGGCATAAAGCGCGTCACAATAAGCGCCGCATCGTGCAGGGGCCTTTTGCTGAGCTGGTGATGCGCAAGCTGAAGCTGGGTGGCGTCTTTCATATGGCCACCGACTGGGAACAGTATGCTGAGCACATGCTGGAAGTGATGAGCAGCATCGCCGGGTATAAAAATCTGTCGGAGCAGGGCAATTATGTGCCGCGTCCTGAATCGCGACCGTTAACCAAATTTGAGCAGCGCGGGCAGCGACTGGGCCACGGCGTATGGGATTTAATGTTTGAGAGGGTGAAATAATGGCCACACAACGTAGTCGTCGTCTGCGGAAAAAACTGCACATTGATGAGTTTCAGGAGCTGGGCTTTTCCGTTGCCTGGCGTTTTCCCGACGGCACCAGCGAAGCGGAGATTGATGCCGCCGTTGATTCCCTGATTAACGAAGTGATCGATCCCGCGGGCCTGGCGTTTGATGGCAGCGGATATCTGCAGTGGGAAGGTTTAATCTGCCTGCAGCAGACTGGCAAATGTACCGACGAGCATCGTGAACTGGTGCGCAAATGGCTGGAAGATCGCCAGTACGCTGACGTTAAAGTCACTGAACTATTCGACGTCTGGTGGGACTAAGCAGCACGTCCCGCTGAGCATGCAATACCGCGATCGGGCACCCCGATCGCTCCCTTCCGGGCGCAGGATAACCCTAATCAGGAGAAGGCATGATTCGAAAAACACTGGCGGCGATGCTGATGCTGGCCGCCGTTCAGGCGCAGGCCGCTTACGAATGCAGCGTGAAGCCACAGGATGACGTGGTGGTGGGTCCGCAGAGCGTGCAGGTGGTTGGCAGCAATGGCAACCTCGAAATTTCCCCCACTGGCAACGTGAAGTTCAACGGCAGCGCCGTTGAGGTCGATAACGCCACGCGCCAGAAAGCGATCGATTATCAGGCTGCGCTGCGTCGCGATCTGCCGTGGATCGATCAGGGCGCCACGCAGCGTCTGGAAAAAGGGCGTGTGGCGCTGGATCGGGTTATCGTTGAGAAGCTGGGCGAGCAGAGCAACGTGCGTAATCGTCTCAGCACGTTGAATACCCAGCTTAAGCAGCAGATGAACCGCATTATCGAACATCGCAGCGATGGGCTGACGTTCCACCACCAGGCGATCGATCAGGTACGTCAGGATGGTGAACAGCTGGTGCAGAGCAGCCTCGGTGGCGTCTTGCAGGACAGCCTGAATGAGATGGGCTCAAAGCAGTCCGGCGGCGGTGGCAACGGTAATCCGTTGCAGGCGATTATGGGTAATCTCGGCGGTTTACAGCAGGCGATTCAGGCGGAATGGAGCAATCAGGAACAGGATTTCCAGAACTTCGGTCACGAAGTCTGTAACCGGGTGACGATGCTGGAAGCGCAGCGCAAGGCGCTGGTTGCCGGTATCCGTTCCTGATCGTTTAGCAGGGATAAAAAAGGCGGCCCCGGAGCCGCCTTTTTCTATTCTTCTTCGCTGAGGAACAGCTCCAGCAGCGAATTCAAAAATAGCTTGCCCTGTTCGGTAATCTGCCAGCTCTGCTCGCTTTCTGTGATGTAGCCTTTCTCCAGCGCACAATCGATCTGTGGCCGAATGATCGCTACCGGCAGGCCGGTATAGCGGCTGAACTCTTCGCGCGGCATCGCCTCCAGCAGACGAAAACGGTTCATGAAATACTCAAACGGCTTGTCGTGATCGGCAACGGCAAACTGCTTTTCCTGATAATTTCCCGCCATAAATCCGCGTGGATGACGCGTTTTTACCGTGCGCAGAATCGTGCCGTCAGGCTGCGTGAGCTTGCCGTGTGCGCCACAGCCCACACCGAGATAATCACCGAAGCGCCAGTAGTTCAGGTTGTGTTCGCAGCGATAGCCGGGTTTGGCATAGGCTGAGGTTTCATACTGCTGATAACCGGCAGCGCGCAGCAGCGCATCGCCCTGCTCGAAAATATCCCACAGCGAATCGTCATCCGGCAGCACCGGCGGCCGCGATCCAAACAGGGTGTTCGGCTCGATAGTCAGCTGATACCAGGAGAGGTGCGGCGGATTGAGCGCAATCGCCTGTTTTAAATCGTCCAGCGCCTCAGCCAGCGACTGATCGGGCAAGCCGTGCATCAAATCGAGGTTGAAACTGCGCAGCCCCAGCCCGGCGGCAAGATGTGCCGCGCGAATCGCTTCTTCCGGGCCGTGGATGCGTCCCAGACGTTGCAGCTTCTGCGGGCTAAAGCTTTGCACGCCAATGGAGATGCGGTTCACACCAGCGCGCTGGTAGCCGCTGAAACGATCGGCTTCTACCGTCCCCGGATTCGCCTCCATGGTGATTTCCGCGTCGGTGGCCAGCGGCAGACGTGCACGTACGCCATCCAGCAACAGCTGCATCGCTTCGCTGCTGAGCAGGCTCGGCGTGCCGCCGCCAATAAAGATGGTGCTGACTTCGCGGCCTGCGGTGAGAGCCACATCGTTATCGAGATCGGCCAACAGATGACGCACATACTCTTCGTGCGGCACTTCGCCCTTGAGCGCGTGTGAATTGAAGTCGCAATAAGGGCATTTTTGTACGCACCACGGAATGTGGATGTAAAGGCTCAGCGGCGGCAACTCAACCATTACGCATGGCATCCAGCAGCAGCTTCAACGCTTTTCCACGATGAGAAATCGCACGCTTCTGCTCTTTGCTCAGCTCGGCGGCGGTTTTTCCCAGTTCGGGCACGGTGAAAATCGGATCGTAACCAAAGCCGCCTTCACCCGCTGGCGCACGGGCAATCTCACCGGCCCAGCTACCGTGGAACACCAGCGGCACAGGGTCGGCGGCGTGACGCACATAAACCAGCACGCAGTGGAATTGCGCCTGACGGCGATCGTCTGGCACGTTTTCCAGCGCTGCCAGCAATTTTTGCAGATTCTGCTCATCGCTGGCATCTTCACCGGCGTAACGCGCCGAGTAGATGCCCGGTGCGCCGCCAAGCGCATCTACTGCCAGACCCGAGTCATCGGCAATGGCAGGCAGCCCGGTAATCTGCGCCGCGTGACGCGCCTTCAAAATGGCATTCTCGATAAAGGTCAGGCCGGTCTCTTCAGCGGAGGTGACGTTAAGGTCGCTTTGCGCCACGACATCAAGGCCAAAGTCCGCCAGCAGATCGGCCATTTCGCGCACTTTACCGGCGTTGCCGGTAGCGAGTACTACTTTTTGCATAGGAGTTCCAGAATTCATCGGTTACAGCAGGTACCACAGGCCAGGGAAGAGATCCATGCCGAGGAAGTTCAGCGCGTACAGCACCAGAATCACAATCATGGCGGAGAAGTCGATGACGCCCATGGCTGGCAGCATACGACGAATCGGCGCCATCAGTGGCTCGGTCAGTTGCAGCAGCACCTGATCTACCGGGTTGCGTCCCTGGCTGATCCAGCTCATCAGTGAGCGAATGATGATCACCCAGAACACCAGATATCCCGCCGATTTCAGCAGCGACAGCAGGCCAACCAGCAGGTTGGTTGGATCGACCGAAAAGGCACCCACCTGAATCAGCAGTAAAATCGGGTATTTCAGCGTGGTCAGCACAAACGCCAGCAGCAGAGAGGCGGTATCCACCGGCCCAATAGCCGGAATAACGCGACGCAGCGGCTTGACGATAGGTTGGGTCACTTTAACCACGAACTGCGCCAGCGGATTGTAAAAATCGCAGCGCGCCCACTGCATCCAGATGCGTAACAGCAGCACCATTACGTACAGGTCGATCAGGGTTTTGACCAGAAAAGTCAGCGTCAGCATGAGGTTCCTCAATTATTGTTGTGTGGAGTAATCGCGTGCGCCAAAAATGGCGGTTCCAATGCGCACCATGGTGCTGCCTGCCGCAATCGCGGCGTCCATGTCGTCGCTCATTCCCAGAGAAAGCGTATCGACAGAAGGATAGTCTCGTTGTAGTGCCTCAAAAGCGCCGGCCATTTTCAGGCAGACGGCCAGTTGATCCTGATAAGAGGACTGCGGTGCCGGAATAGCCATCAGCCCGCGCAGCCGCAGATTGGGCAGGGCGCTGATAGCATCAGCCAGCGCCGCTACGTCCGGTAACGCAATGCCTGACTTGCTCGCTTCGTCACTGATATTGACCTGAATCAGAACGTTCAGCTCGCCCAGCGCCGCAGGCCGCTGTTCGCTCAGTCGACTGGCGATGCGCAGACGATCCACCGTATGACACCAGTGAAAATGCTCTGCGACCAGACGGCTTTTGTTCGACTGCAGTGGCCCAATAAAGTGCCACTCCACCTGCTGATGTGCGGCCAGCGCCACGACCTTTTCAACCCCTTCCTGAACGTAATTTTCACCAAAGGCGAGCTGGCCTGCCTGAATCGCTTCTTCGATCGCGCTCACAGGCTTGGTTTTACTGACTGCAAGCAACCTGACTTCTTCGGAAGCGCGGCCGCAACGCTGCGCCGCCGCTGAGATTTGCTGGCGTACGTGCTGTAGGTTGTGCTGGATTGAGGTCATAGTCGGGAGAGTATTATGAATGTGGAAGATATCGTGGCGCTTAGTGTAAAGCATAATGCCGCCGATCTGCACCTTTGCAGCGGACATTTGCCGCTGTGGCGGCGATATGGCGCATTGGAACCCATTCCACAACAGCAGACAGTGGCTGGCGAGCGGCTGGAGGAGCTGGCGCGCCAGTGGCTTAGTGCCACGCAGCTTGGCTATCTGGAGAGCGTTGGCCATGTCGATTTTGCTCTGACCACCACTGATGGCACGCGTTTGCGAGCTAACCTGTTTGCGCAGCGTAATGGCCTTTCGCTGGCGCTGCGGTTGATTGCCAGCGAACCGCCGGCGCTGGAGACACTGCGGCTGCCTGCTGTGGTATCAACGCTGCTTGAGCAGCAGGATGGCCTGATTTTGCTGACCGGCGCCACCGGCAGCGGTAAATCCACCACGCTGGCGGCGATGATCCATCAGCTCAATGTGCAGCGCGATGTGCATATTCTGACGCTGGAAGATCCCATTGAGTTTGTGCACCGCAGCCAGCGGGCGTTGATTCAGCAGCGCGAGGTGGGCCAGCACTGCAGCAGTTTCGCGCAGGGATTAAAAGCGGCGCTGCGAGAAGATCCCGATGTCATTCTGTTGGGTGAACTGCGTGACAGCGAAACCATACGCCTGGCGCTGACGGCGGCAGAAACCGGCCATCTGGTGCTGGCAACCTTGCATACCCGGGGCGCAGCGCAGGCGGTGGAACGGCTGGTGGATGTGTTTCCTGCCGAAGAGAAAAATCTGGTGCGCACGCAGTTAGCGGGCAGCCTGAAGGCGGTGGTGGCGCAGCGGCTGGTTGCGGCGCGGCAGGGCGGTCGCATTGGCCTGTTTGAAGTGTTGATCAACACGCCTGCGGCCGCCAACCTGATCCGCGAAGGCAAAACCCATCAGCTGCCGGGCCTGCTGCAAACCGGCGCGCAGTCTGGCATGCAAACCTTTGAACAGAGCCTGCAGGAGCGCAGCCGGCTGGCGCTGGTGGCTGCGGCGGCAACGCCGGACGCAGGCGGTTAATCAGTGAGTATCGAACCAGCTTTCAAGGATGATCACCGCCGACAGCGAGTCGACGCTGCCTTTGTTCAGCGCACGAAATCCGCCGTGAGCAAACAGCTCTGCCCGTGCTTCAACGGTGCTGAGACGTTCATCGTGCAGCTCAACGCGCACGCCAAAGCGGCCATGCAGGCGCTGGGAAAATTTCCGTGCGCGGTCGGTTAACGGTTGTTCGGTGCCATCCATGTTGAGCGGCAAGCCAACCACCACGAAATCGGGCTGCCACTCTTTCAGCAGGCGCTCGATCAGCTGCCAGTCAGGAATGCCGTCACGCGCTTTAATGGCGGTTAGCGGACGGGCGCTGCCGGTGATCTGCTGGCCAATCGCCACGCCGATACTTTTGGTGCCAAAATCAAAGGCCAGAAGCGTATGCGACATCAGGCATGACCTGCTTCACTGGCGATATTGTGAATATCCACGCCAATGCTTTTCGCCGCTTCACGCCAGCGTTCAGCAATCGGGGTATGGAACAGGATGTTGCTGTCGGCGGAGGTGGTCAGCCAGGCATTTTCCAGCAGCTCCTCTTCCAGCTGATCTTTCTCCCACGCGCAATAGCCCAGCGCCACCAGCACATGCTGCGGCTGCTCTGGGGTGCCCAGGGATTCCAGCACGTCGCGGGAAGTGGTAATCACCGTGTTATCAGAGATACGAATGCTGGAGGCGAAAGTGCGCTGCGCAGAATGTAAAATAAAGCCGCGATCCTCCGCCAGCGGGCCACCGGAGAACACCGGTTTATCAAGCTTATCGGCCGGATCACGCGTGGTTGGAGAGATCTTCAGCTTTTTCAACATGCCGTCAACGTTGAGGTTTTCCATCGGCTTATTCACGATAATGCCCATTGCTCCCTCATCGTTGTGCTCGCAAATGTAGACCACCGAGCGTTTGAAGAGCGGGTCCTGTAGCGAAGGCATCGCAATTAAAAAATGATGCTGTAAATTCATTCTCACTCGTTTTATCTGCGGTCAATTGCTGTTGGCAACAAACCGCGCCGCTTCATAATACGGCGCTCTGTCGACTCACCTGGCTCATCGGCAGCAGGCAAGCGGAAGCGCAATCTGAAGCTCGCGGTTTGTGCCGAAAGTACAATTAACGGGTTGGCAAAACGGGGATCACCCCCCGTTTGCTGAATCAGCCCAAACGCTTTTCAATGGCGTCCATTAACATGCCGGTAATGGAGATCGGGAAAGCGGCTTCGATTTCGCGAATGCAGGTTGGGCTGGTTACATTAATTTCGGTGAGTTTATCACCAATGATGTCGAGGCCAACAAAAATCAGCCCTTTGGCTTTCAGGGTTGGACCAACACGGCGAGCAATTTCCAGGTCGCTTTCGGTCAGCGGACGCGCTTCGCCACGGCCACCGGCCGCGAGGTTACCACGGGTTTCGCCCGACTTAGGAATGCGCGCCAGGCAGTAAGGCACCGGCTCACCGTCGACCATTAGCACGCGCTTGTCGCCTTCGGTAATGGCTGGCAGATAGTTCTGCGCCATGCAGTAAAAGTTACCGTGCTCGGTCAGCGTTTCGATGATCACCGACAGGTTCGGATCCTCTTTCTTCACGCGGAAAATCGAGGCGCCGCCCATGCCGTCCAGCGGTTTCAGAATGATATCGCCGTGCTCTTCCCAGAAGGCGCGGATCTGCTCTTTGCTGCGCGTTACCAGCGTATCTGGCGTCAGCTCGGCAAACCAGGCGGTAAACAGCTTCTCGTTACAGTCACGCAGGCTTTGCGGTTTGTTGACGATCAGCGTGCCCTGTTCTTCAGCGCGTTCCAGAATATAGGTCGCGTAGATAAACTCGGTATCAAACGGCGGATCCTTACGCATCAGTACGACGTTAAGATCGGCCAGCGCAATGTCCTGCTCGCTGCCGAATTCATACCATTTGTCGTAGTTCTGCTCGACGCTCAGCGTGCGCGTGCGGGCGCGGCCCACGCCGCCGCGCAGATAGAGATCGTTCATCTCCATGTAGTGAATTTCGTAACCACGGCGCTGTGCTTCCAGCAACATGGCAAAGCTGCTGTCTTTTTTAATATTAATGGACGCGATGGGGTCCATTACAATGCCTAACTTAATCATCTTATTCTCCCGGTGAGCCTTAATGGCTCGCTTCATTTATTCGTTTAGTTTAGCTGTGCAGTAGCATGCCACAAACAGGCCAGGCTGACTTAGCGCCGCGGGGCAACGTTAGCCGAGATCGCCAAATCGAACCTGCAATGCGGTAATGGCCGTTAACGCGGTGGTTTCGGTGCGCAAGACGCGCGGGCCGAGCAAAATATCAGTAAAGCCCTGATCCGCCGTCATCGCAATCTCTTCTGTGGTCAGGCCGCCTTCAGGACCAATCAGCAGGCGCACGCGTTCTACCGGCTGCGGCAGCGTATTGATGCTGTGCTGCGCGCGCGGATGAAGATTAAGCTTTAGCCCGCTGTCCGCTTCCGCACACCAGGCCTGCAGCGTCATCGCCGGGCGAATTTCAGGCAGCCAGTTACGGCCGCACTGTTCACAGGCGGCAACGGCAATTTTTTGCCACTGCTGAATCTTCTTTGCTAGCCGCTCAGCGTCTAACTTCACGCCACAGCGTTCAGAAAACAAGGGGGTAATGACGTTCACGCCCAGCTCAATGGATTTCTGGATGGTGAACTCCATTTTCTCGCCGCGCGACATCACCTGCCCAAGATGCAGATGCAACGGCGATTCGCGGTTATCCGCATTGCTGCTAACAACCCTTACTTTTACACGCTTTTTGTCCGCTTGCGTTATCTCAGCCGAAAAAGTCAGATTAGTGCCATCAAATAGCTCGAGTTGCTGACCGGCGCTCATGCGCAGTACGCGTCCAACGTGGTTGGCGGCATCCTCTTCCAGATCGATTTCGCTGCCAACGTGAAGAGGTTCTGAGTGATAAATGCGGGGTATACGCATGGGCTTCCTGAGAATAAAAAGCCTCGCGCTATAACGCGTGGCCAGGACGTAAGTGAAAGGCCGGGCCAGCGTTAACCGCAGGCCCGACGTAAAAGGGTGTCTTAGTGTAGGGCAGAGATTTTAGCGCTGGCAAGCACGCTGCACGTACGGATTATGGTTGCCCTGAACCCGCGCAATGCGCGTATCGCGCTCACATTCCCACGCCGATACCGGATACTGTTTATCCCATACTTCAAACAGCTGCGTTTGTGGGCGTGACAGGCGCAGCTTGTACTGGTCGCGCATGTAAAAGTAGGTGCGTGCGATGGCACCGCGGGCACGGGCGGGCGGCTCCGCCTGCTTGTTTTTAAAGTCTACCTTCATCTCACACCGGCCATACTGCTGCTCGCTGCCGTTCCACTGGCTGTAGGGAAAATTGCCGCGATCGCCGTTCACTTCGCCGATGGCGGGCTGCAGGTTATGCAGGTCGCTTTCGATTTTGCGGTATACCGCATCTTTGCTGCAGTTTTTGCGGCCGCCATCCTGCCAGCACTGGCGCTGATGACCAAACTCCCAGGCTGGCATCACGTGTTCCCATTCGATGCGGCTGGCACGTTCAGCGTTTTTACGCGGCTGATAGCCACAGGAAACGAGATCGGGCGTGCCTTTCTTGCCCTGCCAGCTGATTTTACAGCCGCAGTAGAAAGAGGGCGCGCCGCTGTTGATCTCAACGGCATAGGTTTTCGCCTGCTGAAAATTATTCTGATGATAATTATTCAGGTTGAGACTCTGTGCGGCGAAAGATGTAAAAAGCAGCGCGGATGCGATGATTAATTTGCGAGGCATATTCCAAATTTTGTCTTTAGCTAAGCGTGCTCGCAGGGTAGCAGATTTAGCTGCTGGCGGATAATTCCGCCTGCAAAACGTCGCCGCAGTGCACGCAGCGATACTGCGTTTCGCCACGTTGCACGCGATTATGGCGACGAACCGTCAGCTGGTGCTGCTGGCAACGACAGCGATAGGGAAAGGTATTGCGCCGCACCGAGGCGACGGCAAACTGGTGGGTACGACGCGCCGGAACGCCAAGCACGGTTTCCATCATCCAGCGCCACTCTTTGCCGTGCGGCGGCACGCGGCCAAAGTGTTTCCACACCAGCAGATGCGCCAGTTCGTGCGGCACCACTTCGTCGACAAAGGCGTTTTGGTTTTCCAGCAACAGCACAGGATTGAGGCGAATCTCCCAGCTCTCCAGCCAGGCGGTGCCCGCGGCGGTACCGCGCTGTTGATAATTGAGCGCCGGTTCCGGGTAGTGGGTTTTCAGTGCCTGATTAGCCTGCTGCAAATGGGTGCGCAGCGACTGCATCACGGCCTGTTGCAGGGCGACGGGAAGACGAATCGGTTTCATGTCGGGAGGATAAATCGCAGAAGAGGGGATGGCAATCAGTGAAAAGAAAAACGGCGGGATGATCCCGCCGTTAATTTACTCTCAGTCGCGATGACCGATATCACGCAGTTTCTTACCGGCGAGCAGGTTACGCTCGATATGCTCCAGCGAAACGCCTTTGGTTTCAGGAATCAACATCAGCGTCAGCACGATGAAGAAGATGTTCAGACCCGCGTACACCCAGAAGGTGTTGGCGTTGCCGAGCGTATTCAACATGGTGAGGAAGGTGGCGCCAACGATCATGTTAGCAATCCAGTTGGTAGTGGTTGAAACGGTGACACCGAAATCGCGGCCTTTCAGCGGTTGAATTTCAGAACACAGAACCCAAATCAACGGACCCGCACTCATGGCAAAACCGATGATGAACATCAGCAGCATTGCAATGGCAAAGTACTGCGCGCCAACAGAATGGATGCCCATGTGCAGCATGGTGCCCAGCACGCCCATACCTGCCGCCATCACCAGGAAGCCCAGCGTCAGTGTAGGTTTACGGCCCCAGCGATCGACCAGACCGATAGCGATAAAGGTCGCCAGTACGTTGATCAGACCCACAATCACCGTGCCCCACATCTGCTCGGTGGTATTGGTAAAGCCAGCGATTTCAAAGATTTTCGGCGCGTAATACATGATGACGTTCATACCGGTGAACTGCTGCATAACCTGCAACAGAACGCCCAGATAAACGGCGCGACGGAAATGGGTGTTGGACGTGAACAGGCTCCAGCCGCTCTGTTTGATTTTCAGGCTTTCGCGAATTTCATCCAGCTCACGTTTCGCTTGTTCGCTGGTATCACGCAGGCGATCCAGTACGCGCTGTGCATCGCGGAAGTTGCCTTTCGCCGCCAGCCAGCGTGGGCTGTTTGGCAGGAAGAAGACGCCAATCAGCAGCAGCAGGGCAGGAATGGTGATAATGCCCAGCATCCAGCGCCAGTTGCCGGTGAAGCTGAACGCGGTATCGGAGAGATAAGCGCCCAGAATACCGATGGTGATCATCAGCTGGTAAAGGGAGATCATGCTGCCGCGGATTTTTTCCGGCGCAATTTCAGAGAGGTAAAGTGGAGCGGTATAAGAGGCGATACCCACTGCCAGACCCAGCAGCACGCGTGCCACGATCAGCATATCGGGGTTTGGCGCCATGGATGACCAGAGCGAGCCGATCACAAACAGAACGGCACCGGCCATCAGGCTTTTCTTACGTCCCAGACGCGAGGACATCCAGCCGCTACCGATCGCACCGATCGCCGCGCCGAACATCATCGAGCTGACAATCCATTCCTGCTGGTGGGCAGTAACGTTGAAGTCTTTAGCAATAAACGGCAGCGCACCGGCGATCACGCCGATATCGAGTCCGAAAAGTAAGCCCGCCAGTGCGGCAAGAAAGCAGACAAATAAGGTCATTGCCTTATTTGAAGTCCTGCTTTTGTGTGTATTCCCAGGCATTTTGCCTCCACATGTATCCATCATTGTTTTTATGAATGTTAAAAAACCCGCGCAGAGTAAAAAGTGAGACAGATCACACTGGTGTAATCGGTTACACACGCCGAAACCCTGTTTTTCAGCATTTATCACCCTGGATTGGTCAATAACCAGTAAGGTAGAGCAGTTGTTAAGTTTCTGACATCCTTCTATTTATCGGCTATCAGACGACGCTGAAAATAACGCATTTCAATTATGAAAACCACGGCCTGAAATTCTTAAATTACAGAAAAGTAAAGCGTTTCAAATTGTAATCGTTATCATTTAAATGCTTCAGCGGGCAGGGAAAATTGTAGATGAGGATGATGAAAATGCCTGCGCCAGACGGCGATTATCAGCAGTTTTTTAGCGGGATTTGGGACGAATTTTCAGAAAAATCGCTATCGGAAAATAAGCAAAAAGATGCGCAGGAACAAAAAAAGCGGGCCAGAGCCCGCTTTAGTTAGAAATTAAACGGATAATCAGAAGCCAGCGGCTTCACGCAGCAGCGCTGCTTTGTCCGTTTTTTCCCATGGGAAATGTTCGCGGCCAAAGTGACCGTAGGCAGCAGTTTCACGGTAGATCGGATGCAGCAGATCCAGCATCTGAATCAGACCGTAAGGACGCAGGTCGAAGAATTCACGCACCAGCAGCGTCAGCTGCTCGGTAGAGATCTTCTCGGTGCCAAAGGTTTCCACCATGATGGAGGTCGGTTCTGCCACGCCGATAGCGTAGGAAACCTGAATTTCACAGCGATCGGCAAGGCCAGCAGCAACGATGTTTTTGGCAACGTAGCGCGCTGCGTAGGCCGCTGAACGGTCAACCTTTGATGGATCCTTGCCGGAGAAAGCACCGCCGCCGTGACGCGCCATGCCGCCGTAGGTATCAACGATGATTTTACGGCCGGTCAGACCACAGTCGCCCATTGGGCCACCGATAACGAAACGGCCGGTTGGGTTGATGTGATATTTGGTGTCGGCGTTCAGCCATTCAGCAGGCAGTACCGGCTTGATGATGGTTTCCATCACCGCTTCCTGCAGATCCTTCTGACCGATCTCTTCAGAATGCTGCGTGGACAGCACGACCGCATCAATACCGACAATTTTGCCGTCGGCGTACTGGAAGGTCACCTGGCTTTTCGCATCCGGACGCAGCCATGACAGCTCGCCGCTTTTACGAACTTCAGCCTGACGCTGCACTAAACGGTGCGCATAGGTCACCGGTGCAGGCATCAGCACGTCGGTTTCGTTGGTAGCATAACCAAACATCAGGCCCTGATCGCCAGCGCCTTGCTCCAGCGGATCGCTGCGGTCAACGCCCTGGTTGATATCCGGCGACTGTTTGCCGATGGCGTTCAGCACGGCGCATGAGTTCGCATCAAAGCCCATATCGGAATGGACATAGCCGATATCGCGTACGGTATTGCGGGTAATCTCTTCGATATCGACCCATGCGCTGGTAGTGATTTCACCACCAACCAGCACCATACCGGTTTTAACGTAGGTTTCGCAGGCTACGCGCGCTTTAGGATCCTGAGCGAGAATCGCATCCAGCACGGCATCGGAAATCTGGTCAGCGATTTTATCGGGATGTCCTTCGGATACGGACTCGGATGTGAAAAGGTGTTTAGCCATTTATCTGTACCTTAGAAATCGGTTTAGAAAGCACTGCATAGCATGCGTGGCTGCGCCATCTGCATGCTCCATCAGGCAACGCCGTGAGCAGCAAAAAAGGGTTTAGATGGATTAACATCTGGACGTCCATTCTAGGTTACAGCTCAGGCGAATTGCCAGTAATTTTTTTGTTAGATCGCGCGTGATGCGGGAAAGATATATTAAATATTCGGACATCTGCTGCAAATTCAATATTTTGTTTTTGCATTTAACCCTTATCCGCTGTATAAAACGCCGCTGCTCTGTTGGCACTTAGTCAGGCGCGGGAAGGTTACGCGATATCTGATATTCATCCTCTTACCGTTTATCCACATGCTGACCGTATGTGTGGAGGTGATGCGAGTAATGAACCAGGCTTTTCTTCTCTCTTCCGGTTCGCTGCGCGGCTTCGTGCTTCAGTGCCTCATCCCGTTGATCTCTTCCTTCGCAATCAGCCGAAATTTTAATCGATTCGGTAATCATCACGACACGAGCGCCGGTTAAATTTGTGATTTCCGGACCTCTCAGCCTCTGCTGAGGGATGGCTTACGCTTTTTTATCATTCGTAACACGGAGTTTGGCGACGTGTTTTACACTTTATCAGTAACTACTTATATTGAGGTTCGCAATGTCTGACGACATGAAAAACATTAAGGGTTCGTCAGCAGGCGAACAGGGTGTACTCCGCTCCATGCAGGAGGTAGCGATGAGCGATCAGGATGCCAGCAAAATGCTGCGCACATACAACATTGCCTGGTGGGGAAATAACTATTATGACGTTAACGAATTAGGTCATATCAGCGTTTGTCCCGATCCGGATGTGCCCTCAGCGCGCGTCGATCTGGCGAAGCTGGTTAAAGAACGCGAAGCGGAAGGGCAACGACTGCCTGCGCTGTTCTGTTTTCCACAAATTCTGCAACACCGCCTGCGCTCCATCAATGCCGCATTCAAACGTGCGCGCGAATCCTATGGCTATACCGGCGACTACTTCCTGGTTTATCCCATTAAGGTTAACCAGCACAAACGCGTGATTGAGTCGCTGATCAACTCCGGCGAGCCGCTGGGTCTGGAAGCGGGTTCTAAAGCTGAGCTGATGGCGGTGCTGGCGCATGCCGGTATGACGCGCTCGGTGATTGTCTGTAACGGCTACAAAGATCGCGAATATATTCGTCTGGCGCTGATCGGCGAGAAAATGGGCCACAAGGTCTATCTGGTTCTCGAAAAAATGACCGAAGTGAAGCTGGTGCTGGAAGAAGCAGAACGGCTGAACGTGGTGCCGCGCCTCGGTATTCGTGCGCGTCTGGCGTCGCAGGGCTCCGGTAAATGGCAGTCAAGCGGTGGCGAAAAATCGAAGTTCGGTCTGTCGGCGACGCAGGTGCTGGAACTGGTCAGAATCATGCGTGAAGCGGATCGTCTGGAAAGCCTGCAGCTGCTGCACTTCCATCTCGGCTCGCAGATGTCCAATATCCGCGATATCGCCACCGGCGTGCGCGAGTCGGCGCGCTTCTATGTTGAGCTGGCCAAGCTGGGCGTGAACATAAAATGTTTCGATGTTGGCGGCGGCTTGGGCGTTGACTATGAAGGTACGCGCTCACAGTCAGATTGTTCGGTGAACTACGGCCTGAACGAATATGCCAACAACGTGATCTGGGCGATTGGCGATGCCTGTGAAGAGCATGGTCTGCCGCATCCAACAGTGATCACCGAATCGGGCCGTGCGGTAACCGCGCACCATACGGTGCTGGTTTCTAACATCATCGGCGTTGAACGCAACGAGTTCAGCACACCGGTGGCGCCAGAAGCTGATGCGCCGCGTCCCATCATCAGCCTGTGGGAAACCTGGCTGGAGATGCACGAGCCAAACAACCGTCGTTCACTGCGTGAATGGCTGCACGACAGCCAGATGGATCTCTCTGATATCCATACCGGCTACTCGGCGGGCACTTACGATCTCGGCCAGCGCGCCTGGGCGGAACAGCTCTATCTGAGTATCTGCCACTATATTCAGCAGCATCTGGATCCAAGCAACCGCGCGCACCGCCCGATTATCGACGAACTGCAGGAGCGCATGGCGGATAAGATTTACGTCAACTTCTCGCTGTTCCAGTCGATGCCGGATGCGTGGGGTATCGATCAGCTGTTCCCGGTATTGCCGCTGGAAGGGCTGGATAAGGTGCCTGAGCGCCGTGCAGTATTGCTGGATATCACCTGTGACTCCGATGGCACCATCGATCACTATGTTGACGGTGACGGCATCGCCACTACCATGCCGATGCCGCAGTACGACGTGGAAAATCCACCGATGCTCGGCTTCTTTATGGTTGGCGCCTATCAGGAAATTCTTGGCAACATGCACAACCTGTTTGGCGACACCGAAGCCGTTGACGTCTTTGCCTTCCCGGATGGCAGCGTTGAAGTGCAGCTCTCTGATGAAGGCGATACCGTTGCCGATATGCTGGAATATGTGCAGCTTGATCCGGAAGAGCTGATGACGCTGTTCCGTAATCAGGTGAAGCAAACCGATCTCGACGAAGAGCTGCGCGCGCAGTTCCTTGAGGAGTTTGAAAGCGGCCTGTACGGTTACACCTATCTGGAAGATGAGTAACCGCGTTACTGCCCTAAAGTTAACGTCGTCTGGTGACGTTAACTAACGTTATCGATCCCTTCCTCGTCGGGTTAACGACGCGGAGGGGATTTTTTTAGCCTGATACCGCTGTGCACAGGCAAAACAGAGGATTTGTTATGAATAACACCCTTGGTCATGAATATGACAACTCGCTGGTTTCCAACGCCTTTGGGTTTATGCGCTTCCCGGTTCACTTTACCCCGTGGGATAGCGATGCGGAGTGGGTTATTACCGGTATTCCATTTGATGCGGCGACCTCAGGCCGTCCTGGCAGCCGCCTTGGCCCGGGCGCGATCCGTCAAATTTCTACTAACCTGGCGTGGGAAGGCTGCCGCTGGCCTTGGAACTTTAACCTGCGCGAGCGCCTGAACGTGGTGGACTGTGGCGATCTGGTTTACGCCTTTGGTGATTCGCAGGATCTCACCGACCGACTGCAGGCGCACGCAGAAAAACTGCTGGCCAGCGGCAAGCGCATGCTGACTTTCGGCGGCGATCACTACATCACGCTGCCGCTGCTGCGCGCGCACGCCAAACATTTTGGCAAAATGGCACTGGTGCATTTTGATGCGCATACCGATACCTATTCCAACGGCGCTAAGTTTGATCACGGCACCATGTTCCATCATGCGCCAGGCGAAGGGCTGATCGATCCAGCGCATTCCGTGCAGATCGGTATTCGTACCGAATTTGATAAAGATCTCGGCTATACCGTGCTGGATGCCGCGCAGGTAAACGACCGCAGCGTTGACGATATTCTGCAGCAGGTGAAGCAGATTGTAGGCGATTTGCCGGTTTACCTGACTTTTGACATCGACTGCCTCGATCCGGCGCACGCGCCTGGCACCGGCACGCCGGTGATCGGCGGTTTGACCACCGATAAAGCAACCAAGCTGGTACGTGGCCTGCAGGGCATGAACATCGTGGGTATGGATCTGGTGGAAGTGGCGCCGGGTTACGACCAGTCCGACCTGACCGCCCTGGCGGCGGCGACGCTGGCGCTGGATATGCTGCACGTGCAGGCGGTCAATAAAGGTTGATAGCCGCTTCGCCGACTACACTTAACTCTGTTCAGAAGCTTGCAGGAGAGAAATATGGGATTACTTGATGATTTAAGCGGCGCGCTCGGCGGTGCTCAGGGCGGGAAGTTTAATCAGCTACTCGCTATCTGGAAATGGGTACAGGAGCAGGGCGGGCCGGATCGGCTGCTGGAAAAACTGCGCAGCGGCGGTCTGTCGTCGGTAGTTGACTCCTGGCTGAGCAACAGCGGTAACAAGCCGGTGAGCGGCGAAGAAGTGCATGCTGCGCTGGGCGAAGAGAGTCTGAAATCGCTGGCAGATAAGCTGGGCACGGATATTCACAGCGCCGCATCCACGGTGGCAAAAATGCTGCCGATGGTGGTGGATAAGCTGTCGCCGAAAGGCGAGCTGGATACCAGTTCACCGGGCAAAAGTGATGTTGGCGGCCTGCTAAAAGGCTTCCTGAAATAGAAAAAGGGGCGCAACTGGCGCCCCTTTTTGTTTCACTGATTTATTTGCCTGCGGCGATACGCTGACGAATGTGCTCAGCGCGGGCGCTGGATGACGGATGCGAGTCAAACATGCTGCTGCTCTGCTGCGCCCCTTCGAGTTTTGCCAGCTTCTCAAAGCTGGTCACCAAACCTTCCTGACTGATGCCGCGTTTTTTCAGCAGATCGAACGAGTAATCATCCGCCTGTGATTCCTGGCTCTGTGAGAACTGGGCATTCACCAGCTTTTCACCCATTTCACCTAGCTGTGACTGCGAAAGCGTGGCCGCAATGCCGCCCGCTGAAGCCGCCGCGGTGCGCGCCGCCGTGGTGCCGTACGCAACCTGCATCGCTTTGCGCGTATGGCCCAGCGCAACGTGACCCATCTCATGACCCACTACCGCGGTCACTTCATTGTCGGACATTAAATCCATCAGGCCGCTATAAACACGGATACAGCCGTTGGCCATCGCCCAGGCGTTGACGTCTTTGGTCAGATAAACCTTGTAGTTAGCGGGCGTGCCGTTGATGTTGTCGCCCAGCGCGGCAGCAATTTTATTCAGTCGTTGCTGATACGGATCGTTGGCATCCGCTACCTTATTTTCGCTGTCCATTTTTTGGCACGACTGATCGCTCAGGGTTTTCACCTGCTGATCGTTGAGCGTGACGGCCTGAAAAGCCTGCGCACCGGACTGCATTAGCGCATTGCTGTCGAAATTCTGGCAGCCGGCTAGCAGCAGGGTAACGCCGAGAGTGGCGGCGAGTTGGGTCATTTTCATCAGATTGTTTCCATTCAATAACAAGGCAAAAAAGCGTGTGCAAAGTAGCCTGCGCAACAGAGGCCAGCGCAGAATCTGTTGTTTATAACGGGAGTGTGCACAGATTTCCAGCAGCACACCGCGGAATGCGCGAATTACGCATGATAAATCGCATTGTACGCCATGTACTTTCTACCCTTATTTCATGTACATTGATCGGCATCTTTCCCCTGGCTTTGCCTTATAATCCATTAATTACAATAGGTTAAGTGTGGCCAAGCCGTATATCCGATCTGGAGTAAAACATGTCTTCTCGTAAAGAGCTGGCCAATGCCGTTCGCGCATTGAGTATGGATGCTGTGCAAAAAGCAAAATCGGGCCATCCGGGCGCCCCGATGGGCATGGCGGATATCGCTGAAGTGTTATGGCGCGACTACCTGAACCACAACCCGGTAAATCCTCTGTGGGCCGATCGCGATCGCTTTGTGCTCTCCAACGGTCACGGCTCCATGCTGATCTACAGCCTGCTGCACCTCACCGGCTACGATCTGCCGATTAACGAGCTGCAAAACTTCCGTCAGCTGCACTCCAAAACGCCAGGCCACCCGGAATATGGCTATACCGCGGGCATTGAAACCACCACCGGTCCGCTAGGCCAGGGCATCGCTAACGCAGTGGGTTTCGCCATTGCTGAACGCACGCTGGCCGCACAGTTCAACCGTCCGGGACACGACATTGTTGACCATAATACCTACGTGTTTATGGGCGATGGCTGCATGATGGAAGGCATTTCCCATGAAGTCTGTTCACTGGCCGGTACGCTGAAGTTGGGCAAGCTGGTGGCATTTTATGATGACAACGGCATTTCCATCGACGGCCACATTGATGGCTGGTTCACTGACGATACCGCGAAGCGTTTTGAAGCATACGGCTGGCACGTGGTGCAGGGCGTAGACGGACATAACGCCGATGCCATTAAAGCCGCGATTGAAGAAGCGAAAACCGTCAGCGATAAGCCATCACTGCTGATGTGCAAAACCGTTATCGGCTTTGGTTCACCGAATAAAGCGGGCACGCACGATTCGCACGGCGCGCCGCTGGGCGATGACGAAATCACGCTGACCCGCAAACAGCTGGGCTGGGAACACGCACCGTTCGTGATTCCACAAGACATCTACGCGCAGTGGGATGCCAAAGAGATGGGCCAGGCGAAAGAGTCAGCCTGGAACGAGAAATTTGCTGTCTATGCGCAGGCGCATCCTGAGCTGGCCGCGGAATTCAAGCGCCGCTCAACCAACCAGTTGCCCGCTGACTGGCAGCAGGAATCGCAGAAGTTTATTGAGCAACTGCAGGCAAATCCGGCCAAAATCGCCAGCCGTAAAGCGTCGCAAAACGCCATCGAAGCCTTCGGTAAGATTCTGCCGGAATATCTGGGCGGTTCTGCGGATCTGGCCCCGAGCAACCTGACCATCTGGTCTGGCTCAAAGCCAATCAACGACGATGCTGCCGGTAACTACATTCATTACGGCGTGCGCGAATTCGGTATGACCGCTATCGCCAACGGCATTGCGCTGCACGGCGGCTTCCTGCCGTACACCGCAACCTTCCTGATGTTTGTGGAATATGCCCGTAACGCGGCGCGTATGGCTGCATTAATGAAAATCCGTCAGATCATGGTGTATACCCATGATTCCATCGGCCTGGGTGAAGACGGCCCAACGCATCAGCCGGTTGAGCAGATGGCCAGCCTGCGTACTACGCCAAACATGAGCCTGTGGCGTCCCTGCGATCAGGTTGAATCTGCTGTGGCGTGGAAATATGCCATCGAGCGTCAGGATGGCCCAACCGCGCTGATCTTCTCGCGTCAGAACCTTGCCCAGCAGGATCGTACAGCCGAGCAGCTGGCCAACGTGGCGCGCGGCGCCTATGTGCTGAAGGATTGCGATGGCCAGCCTGAGCTGATTCTGATCGCAACCGGTTCTGAAGTGGAACTGGCGGTAGGTGCGTACAACACGCTGACCGCCGAAGGCCGCAAGGTGCGTGTGGTTTCCATGCCGTCTACCGATGCGTTCGACAAGCAGGATGAAGCCTATCGCGAATCGGTGCTGCCGAAAGCGGTCAGCGCACGCGTCGCCATCGAAGCGGGCATTGCCGATTACTGGTACAAATATACCGGCCTGAATGGCGCTATCGTCGGCATGACCAGCTTTGGTGAATCCGCACCGGCCGAGCAGCTGTTCGAGCTGTTTGGCTTTACGGTTGATAACGTGGTGGCAAAAGCGAAAGCGCTGCTGTAATCGCGTTTAATCACTTTGCCTGCAGAAAGGGGACGAGCATATCGTCCCCTTTTTTATTGTGGTTTGTTCTCACGGACGATGATTTGTTTGATGCGCATTCAGCAGCCAGAATTTTGCTGGTTTTGTGATGTGGATCGAAAATTCGCACGATGAATTGATCGCAATCATTCCGCTTATTCCTGCCTTCCATTATCGTAGCTGAACCGTTTCAGTAAAGGTGCCATATACAGGTTACGCTGAAACAAGGGCGGCGAAAATTCCTGTACAAATTACGCTGTCTGACTCACGCTTACCGCCTTATTCACTGGGGTTGCAGGAAAAGTATGACTGTTCGTGTGGCGATAAATGGCTTTGGACGTATTGGGCGTAACGTATTGCGTGCCCTGTATGAAACCGGCCGTCGCGCGGAAATCACCGTGGTTGCCATCAATGAGCTGGCGGACGCGGCAGGAATGGCGCATTTGCTGAAGTATGACACCAGCCACGGGCGTTTCGCGTTTGACGTGCGTCAGGAACGCGATCTGCTGTGGGTCGGCGATGATACGCTGCGCCTGCTGCATCAGCCCGCCATCGCCGATCTGCCGTGGCGCGAACTCAATGTGGATGTGGTGCTGGATTGCACCGGCGTGTATGGCAGCCGTGCGGACGGTGAAGCCCATTTGCAGGCGGGCGCCAAAAAGGTGCTGTTCTCGCATCCTGGCGGCAACGATCTCGACGCAACCGTGGTATTTGGCGTTAACGAACAGGCGCTGCAGCCTGATGACCGTATCGTTTCTAACGCCTCCTGCACCACCAATTGCATTATTCCCGTCATCAAGCTGTTGGATGATGCATTTGGTATCGAATCGGGCACGGTCACTACGATTCACTCAGCGATGCACGATCAGCAGGTGATTGACGCCTATCACAGCGACCTGCGGCGGACACGCGCGGCCAGTCAGTCGATCATTCCGGTGGATACGCGGCTGGCGGCTGGCATTACCCGTATTTTTCCTAAATTCAACGATCGCTTTGAGGCGATTGCGGTGCGGGTGCCTACGATTAACGTGACGGCCATTGACCTGAGCGTCAGCGTTGAGCAGGCGGTGACGGCAACAGAGGTTAACGCCTTGTTACGCAAGGCGGCAGAAGGGGCATTTCGTGGTATAGTTGACTATACGGAATTGCCGTTAGTCTCAGTAGATTTTAACCACGATCCGCACAGTGCCATTGTGGACGGCACGCAAACGCGGGTCAGCGGTCAGCACCTGATCAAGACGCTGGTTTGGTGCGACAACGAGTGGGGCTTTGCTAACCGGATGCTCGATACCACGTTAGCCATGGCTGCAAGCGGTTTCAGGTAAGGCGCGGACTGCGTCTGACAAAATTAGATGAGAATCAACGAGAGGGTTCACCATGTCTGTAATTAAGATGTCCGATCTGGATCTGGCAGGTAAACGTGTTCTGATCCGTGCGGATCTGAACGTACCGGTAAAAGCAGGAAAAGTGACGTCCGACGCACGTATTCGTGCTTCGCTGCCAACCATCGAAGCGGCGCTGAAGCAGGGCGCTAAAGTGATGGTAACGTCTCATCTGGGTCGTCCAACTGAAGGCGAGTATAACGAAGAGTTTTCTCTGCTGCCGGTGGTTAACTACCTGAAAGAGAAACTGAACGGCACCAACGTTACGCTGGCAAAAGATTACCTTGATGGCGTTGAAGCAGGCGCAGGCGAACTGGTTGTGCTGGAAAACGTGCGCTTCAACAAAGGTGAGAAAAAAGACGACGAAGCCCTCTCGAAAAAATACGCGGCACTGTGCGATGTATTTGTAATGGATGCCTTTGGCACCGCACACCGCGCGCAGGCTTCGACCCACGGCGTGGCAAAATTTGCACCTGTTGCCTGCGCTGGCCCGCTGCTCTCTGCTGAACTGGAGGCGCTGGGTAAAGTAATGAGCAACCCGGAACGTCCGCTGGTGGCGGTGGTTGGCGGCTCAAAAGTCTCTACCAAATTTGATGTACTGCAATCGCTGGTGAAAATTGCTGATACCGTGATCGTTGGCGGTGGCATCGCGAATACCTTCGTCGCGATCGACAACAAGGTCGGTAAATCACTCTATGAACCAGACTTCGTGGCAGCAGCGAAAGACCTGCGCGATCAATACGGTATTCCAGTACCGACTGACTCCCGCGTCGGCACAGAATTCTCTGAAACTGCCCCGGCAACGGTGAAAAAAGTTTCCGACGTTCAGGAAAACGAAGAGATTATGGACTTCGGTGATGAAACCGCACAGGCGATGGCTGACATTCTGAAAAATGCCAAAACCATCCTGTGGAACGGCCCAGTAGGCGTGTTTGAGTTTCCTAATTTCCGCAAGGGCACTGAAATTGTGGCCAATGCGATCGCGGACAGCGACGCGTTCTCTGTGGCTGGCGGCGGCGATACCTTAGCGGCTATCGATCTGTTCGGCATCGAGGATAAAATCTCCTACATCTCAACCGGTGGCGGTGCTTTCCTGGAATTCGTGGAAGGTAAAACATTGCCAGCTGTTGCTATGCTCGAAGAGCGTGCGAAACAGTAACCTTATGGAGGCAGGCGCAGTGTCCTGCCTGAAATATTGCCCGCAAGGGTGCTAAATCCCTTGTACCCCGTATACACGGCCGACAAAACAGGACCTATGAGATGTCTAAAATTTTTGATTTCGTAAAACCAGGCGTTGTCACCGGTGATGACGTGCAGAAAATCTTTAAAGTCGCCAAAGAGAACAAGTTTGCTCTGCCTGCAGTGAACTGTGTGGGTTCCGACTCCATCAATGCCGTACTGGAAGCTGCCGCGAAAGTAAAAGCGCCGGTCATCATCCAGTTCTCCAACGGTGGTGCCGCGTTTATCGCGGGTAAAGGTTTCAAAACTGACAAGCCACAGGGCGCCGCTATTTTCGGTGCTATCGCCGGTGCACAGCACGTTCACCTGATGGCCGAGCAGTATGGCGTGCCGGTTATCCTGCACACTGACCACTGCGCCAAGAAACTGCTGCCGTGGATCGACGGTCTGCTGGACGCGGGCGAAGAGCACTACAAGAAAACCGGTAAGCCGCTGTTCTCTTCACACATGATCGACCTGTCTGAAGAATCACTGGAAGAAAACATCGAGATCAGCAGCAAATATCTGGCGCGCATGGCCAAACTGGATATGACGCTGGAGATCGAATTAGGTTGTACTGGTGGTGAAGAAGATGGCGTCGACAACAGCCACATGGACGCATCAGCCCTTTACACCCAGCCAGAAGATGTGAACTACGCGTATGAGAAACTGAGCGCTATCAGCCCACGTTTCACCATCGCCGCTTCCTTTGGTAACGTGCACGGCGTTTACAAGCCAGGCAACGTGAAGCTAACCCCAACCATCCTGCGTGATTCTCAGGAATTCGTGACCAAGAAACACAATCTGCCGCACAACGCGCTGGATTTCGTGTTCCACGGTGGTTCCGGTTCTTCTGCTGCAGAAATCAAAGAATCTATCAGCTACGGCGTGATCAAGATGAACATTGATACCGATACCCAGTGGGCAACCTGGGACGGCATTCTGCAGTATTACAAAAAGAACGAAGGCTATCTGCAGGCGCAGCTGGGTAACCCGGAAGGCGCTGAAAAGCCAAACAAAAAGTACTACGATCCACGCGTATGGCTGCGTGCGTCACAATCTTCTATGGTTGTGCGTTTAGAGCAGGCGTTCCAGGAACTGAACGCTGTCGACGTGCTGTAAGCTGCGAAAGTTTGTACAAAATAAGGCCCTTCGGGGCCTTTTTTTATGGAATCAGCTCAAAAAACAGAGCAAATTCAACGGGGATTTGGCGTATCCGTTATTTATTAGTTACCCTTTCTCTGTGGATTGCCGAAGCGCTTCGGCAATAATGCTTCTTTTCAGGAACAACAACAGGGCTAACAGATGGAAGATTTGCATGTAGTTGATGGCATTAACAGCGCCGGGAGCTGGCTGGTGCGCAATCAGGCGCTGCTGCTGAGTTATGCGGTAAACATCGTGGCCGCTATCGCCATTTTGATCATCGGTATGATCATCGCGCGGATTATCTCTAACGGCGTCAAGCGTCTGCTGCGCGCGCGTCACATTGATGACACGGTTTCTGACTTTCTGGCCACGCTGGTGCGTTATGGCGTTATCGCCTTTACGTTGATTGCCGCGCTGGGACGGGTTGGCGTGCAAACCGCCTCGGTGATTGCCGTGCTGGGTGCAGCCGGTTTGGCCGTTGGCCTGGCACTTCAGGGATCGCTCTCTAACCTGGCGGCTGGCGTGTTGCTGGTCACGCTGCGTCCGTTCCGCACCGGTGAGTTTGTCGATCTCGGCGGCGTGATGGGCACGGTATTAAGCGTGCAGATCTTCTCTACCACGTTACGTACCGCCGATGGCAAAATTGTGGTGGTGCCGAACAGCAAAATTATCTCCGGTAACATCGTCAACTTCTCGCGCGAGCCGGTACGACGCAACGAGTTCATTATCGGTGTCGCGTATGATGCGGATGTCGATCAGGTGCTGACGCTGCTGCGCGAAGTGGTTGATGCCGATTCACGCGTACTGCAGGAAAAAGGCGTGCAGATTGGCCTGAACGAAATGGCAGCGTCATCGCTGAACTTCGTGGTGCGCTGCTGGAGCAACAGCGGCGATCTGCAGAATGTTTACTGGGATCTGATGAAGAACTTCAAGCTCAAGCTGGACGAGCACGGCATCGGTATTCCTTATCCACAGATGGATGTGCATCTGCATCGTGCTGAGCCTGCGCAGCCGGATGCTGAGCAAAAAGTGTCGCTCAGCAAATAACACGCTGTATTGAATAAGGGAGCCTGAGGGCTCCTTTTTTTATGTCGGTTGTCAGGTTATCAGCTGCGCTAATGCTCTATCACTATTTTGAATTTCCACTAATAGTGGTCGCGATTTACACTGCGTCTGTTCATAGCCATAACGGGAAAACGGCATGCTCTCCTATTATTTTCAAGGCGTTATGCTTGGTCTGGCGCTTATTTTACCTTTAGGCCCACAGAATGCGTTTGTGCTCAATCAGGGCGTGCGTAGGCAGTTTCATATTATGACCGCCGCGCTTTGTAGCCTGAGCGATATGGTGCTGATCTGTGCCGGGATTTTTGGCGGCAGCGCGTTGTTAACGCAGTCACCGCTGCTGCTTAATCTGGTCACCTGGGGCGGCGTAGCATTTCTGCTGTGGTATGGCTTTGGTGCCTTACGCATTGCCTGTAATCGTAACCTGTCGCTGGCTGACGAAACGGTGGCAAAGCAGAGCCGCTGGCGGATTGTTGCCACCATGATGGCGGTGACCTGGCTTAATCCGCACGTTTATTTAGATACTTTTGTGGTGCTGGGTAGCCTGGGCAGTCAGCTACCGCAGGCGGCACGTGGCTGGTTTGCTTTTGGCACCATTAGTGCCTCGCTGGGCTGGTTTTTTGGCCTGGCGCTGTTAGCGGCATCGCTTTCACCGGTTCTGCGCACGGTCGCTGCCCAGCGCATTATCAATTTGCTGGTGGGTGTCATCATGTGGTTTATCGCGTTTCGCCTGGCGCAACAGGGCATTGCCGGTTTTCACTAAAGAGTTCGCGCGCGTTGGCGGAACTTTTGCCACAATGAAAACTCAGAACATCGCACATGGAAAACCGCTTGCTGCTCAGGCAAGCTGGCGTTGTAATCCCACCTTTTAGCGATAACCCCTCAAGGAGGACTTTGGTGAAAATGAAAGCTCTGGCTCTTTCAGCCCTGATGGCAATGGGCACGCTGCCGCTGGTTTCTCAGGCGGAAGAACTGCCTAACGGCCCGCACGTTGTGACGTCTGGCCAGGCCAGCGTTGACGCAACGCCTGACATCGCCACGCTGGCTATCGAAGTGAATGTTTCGTCTAAAGAAGCCGCAGAGGCAAAGAAACAGGCTGACGATCGCGTCGCACAGTATTTTGATTTTCTGAATAAAAATGGCATTGAGAAAAAAGATATTGATGCCGCTAACCTGCGTACGCAGCCGGAATATGATTACACCAAAGAGGGCAAAGCGGTGCTGAAAGGCTACCGTGCCGTGCGTCAGGTGCAGGTCACATTGCGCCAGCTCGATAAGCTTAATGAGCTGCTGGACGGTGCGCTGAAGTCGGGTCTGAATGAGATTCGCTCGGTTGAGTTAGGTGTAGCCAACCCGGAAGCGTTCAAGGATAAAGCGCGCCAGGCAGCAATTGCCAATGCGACCCAGCAGGCACAGGCACTGGCTGAAGGTTTCCACAGCAAGCTTGGCGCGGTATGGAGCGTGCGGTATCACGTCTCAAATTATCAGCCAATGCCGGTGGCACGCATGTATAAATCAGCTTCGGCAATGGCGGACACGACCGCGCAGCAAACCTATGAGCAGCAGAGCATCCACTTTGACGATCAAGTTGATGTGGTGTTCCAGCTTCAGCCGCAGTAAATCAGTTAACAGGGCGGCATCCCGCCCTGTTTTTTAGATCATCTCCGCATCTTGTCTTAACACGCGATGACCATGCGCCAGCAGCGCATCCGTTACCCGACGCATCAGGCGACTTTCGGGCGCAAAACGGTGCCAGTAAAGCATGCGTCGCTGCAGCAGTCCCGGCGTTAAATCCACCAGTTCGCCATTCGCCAGCTCGCGCTCAATCTGCAAGTGCGGGATCATACAACAGGTTGAACCCTGTCTTGCCAGCTGCACAAAGGCCTCTGACGAGTTGACGATATGGCAGGGTACGCTGCCGGGAGAGAGATCGAAGTTCTGCTGCAGAAACGCCTGATGCATATCATCAAGATGGTCAAACGCCACCGCAGGTGCTTTCAGCAGCGCTGAGCGGGTGACGCCGTTGGGAAAATAGCGGGCGGCAAAGTCGGGCGAGCCAACAAACAGATAGTCCAGCGCGCCCAGCTGATCGACCAGGCAACTGGGTAATGGCTGCGGCTGGATACTTACCGCGCCGACCACTTCACCGCGGCGCAGGCGCTCCTGAGTGCGTGTTTCATCTTCCACCTGCAAATTGAGGCGCACCGGTGAATCAGCCAGCACATCTTTTAACGCAGGCAGTAACCAGGTCGCCAAACTGTCGGCATTGACCGCCAGCGACAGCAGCAGTGGTGTGGTGCCGCTGTTCTCATCGCCCAGCCACTCCTCTTCCAGCAACTCAACCTGATGCAGCAGTGCCAGCAGTTTTTGTCCCTGTTCGGTGGGGCGGGGCGGCACGGTGCGCACCAGTAGCGGCTGGCCAAACAGATTTTCCAGCTGTTTGATACGCTGTGAGACCGCCGACTGCGTAATGCAAAGCTTTTGTGCCGCGCGCTCAAAGCCGCGTTCACGAATCACTGCGTCCAGCGCCTGAAGCGTTCGATAATCCGGGCGTTTCATTAGCGTTCTGTTTCTCTCTCAGGATGGTTTTCTGCACTATGCCATAAAACAGCCTGTTGCCGGGTACTTCTCGTTACAGCGTGTTTTGTGGGCTGGCTTACAAAGCTGCGAATCGCTCTCTGTGCTATGCGCACTTTCACAGAAGCTTGATTTATACTACGCGCCTCAACTTAGTGGCAGCACAGGTTTATATCATGACTCAGGATGAACTGAAAAAGGCCGTAGGCTGGGCCGCGCTGGAATATGTCCAGCCCGGCACGATTGTTGGCGTGGGCACCGGCAGCACCGCCGCGCATTTTATTGATGCGCTGGGCACGATAAAACACCAGATTGACGGTGCGGTATCCAGTTCGGAAGCTTCGACGTTAAAACTGAAGGCGTTGGGCATTCCCGTTTTTGACCTGAACGAGGTCGATTCGCTGGCGATATATGTCGATGGCGCAGATGAAATCAATCCGCAAATGGAAATGATCAAAGGTGGTGGTGCGGCATTAACGCGCGAAAAGATCATTGCCGCCGTGGCGACAAAGTTTATCTGCATCGCTGATGCGTCAAAAGAAGTCGACGTACTGGGGCACTTTCCGTTGCCGGTTGAGGTGATCCCGATGGCCCGCAGTTTTGTTGCGCGGGAGCTGGTAAAGCTGGGTGGTCTGCCGGAATATCGCCAGCAGGTGATTACCGATAACGGCAACATCATTCTCGATGTACACAATCTGCGCATCATGGAGCCGATTGCGCTTGAGCAGGCCATTAACGCGCTGCCTGGCGTGGTGACGGTAGGGCTGTTTGCTGCCCGCGGAGCCGATGTGGCATTGATTGGCGGCCCAAATGGCGTGCGAACCATTGAGAAATGATCTGCAGCGCTGAGTTTTTTCCGCTAAAACGTAACTTTTGTTAACCCGCAATATTTAGTGACTTATGTCACAAACAGCACGCTGGCATTGCTAACATTCTGGAGCGAAATTCCTTAACCAGATTTTGTGCCATGTCGCAGCAACAGGCGCTCTGCCTGTGCTGCATGCCAGGCAATCGTTTGTATTGCTCCATACGTAAATTTTGTTATTTTGGCAGAAGGCTGGCTTATATCTGGTTAGCTGACGCAGGCAGAAGAGAATTGTCCGGTTGGTCACCGTGCTGAATCGTGACGGACAGGAGAAACGCTCTTTTGCATGGGTACAGCTGCCGATCATCAGCTCCATCTGAAGTCTGCATAATAGGGTCGGGAAATGGCAAAGGTATCACTGGAGAAAGACAAGATTAAATTCCTGCTGGTGGAAGGCGTGCACCAAAGCGCGCTGGAAAATCTGCGTGCTGCGGGTTACACCAACATCGAATTTCATAAAGGTGCGCTGGATACAGAAGCACTGAAAGCGTCAATTCGCGATGCGCATTTCATCGGCATCCGTTCGCGCTCGCAGCTGACAGAAGAAGTTTTCGCGGCGGCAGAAAAACTGGTGGCGGTTGGCTGCTTCTGCATCGGCACTAACCAGGTTGATCTCAATGCTGCGGCGCAGCGCGGTATTCCGGTGTTTAATGCACCTTTCTCTAATACCCGATCTGTTGCAGAACTGGTGATCGGCGAGCTGCTGCTGCTGCTGCGCGGTATTCCGGAAGCGAACGCCAAGGCGCACCGCGGTATCTGGAACAAGCTGGCGGTTGGCTCCTATGAAGCGCGCGGCAAAAAGCTCGGCATCATCGGCTATGGCCACATCGGTATGCAGCTTGGCGTGCTGGCGGAAAGCCTGGGCATGCACGTCTATTTTTACGATATCGAGAATAAACTGCCGCTGGGCAATGCCACTCAGGTTAACCAGCTCAGCGAACTGCTGGGAATGAGCGATATCATCACGCTGCACGTGCCGGAAACTGCCTCAACGCAGGATATGATCGGTGAGAAAGAGCTGGCCTGGATGAAGCCAGGCGCGCTGCTGATCAACGCCTCGCGCGGTACGGTAGTGGATATTCCTGCGTTGTGCGATGCGCTGAAGCGTAAACACCTTGCTGGCGCCGCAATTGACGTTTTCCCTACCGAGCCGGCAACCAATAGCGATCCTTTCACGTCGCCGCTGTGTGAGTTCGACAACGTGATTCTGACGCCGCACATTGGTGGTTCCACCGAAGAAGCGCAGGAAAATATCGGCATTGAAGTGGCCGGTAAGCTGGCTAAGTACTCCGATAACGGTTCAACGCTCTCTGCGGTTAACTTCCCGGAAGTCTCTCTGCCAGTTCATGGCGAGCATGTCAGCCGACTGCTGCATATCCACGAGAACCGTCCTGGCGTGCTGACCGCGCTCAACCAGATCTTTGCCGAACAGGGCATCAACATCGCCGCCCAGTTCCTGCAAACCACGCCGTATATGGGCTACGTGGTGATCGACATCGATGCCGATCAAACGGTAGCGGATAAAGCGCTACAGCTGATGAAGGCCATTCCAGGCACCATGCGCGCGCGCCTGCTCTACTGATTTAACGACGCTCACTGCTGATGTCCCGGCCCGCATGCCTGTTTCAGGCGGCGGGCTATTTTGTTTCCCCTATGCTCTGTAAGCGCATCCGTTCTCTCCTCATGTTAGATCCCATTGCCACAGTTTTGCTGGCGTAATCACTGCGCTCAGCGGTACATCCCATTCTGCGACCGGTAAGGCATCCACATGCTGACAATCGTGCGCCAGGCCGATCGTGGCCAGGCGATGCTGCTGCCAGTGCTGTAACGTGCGATCGTAAAATCCACCGCCCATGCCCAGCCGCTGGCCGTAACTGTCAAAAGCAACCAGCGGCATCATGATGATATCCAGCTGAGACAGCGGAATAATATGACGCACGTCCAGTGGCGGCTCTGGAATGCGCAGACGATTAAGGCGCAGGTCGCTTTCTGGCGTATAGCGCAAAAACAGCAGCTGACCGCGTGCAAAAGGATGCAGGACAGGCAAAAAGACGTTTTTATGCTGCTGCCAGAGACGCGCTATCAACGGCCGGGTATTCAGCTCGCCGTCGAAGGAGAGAAACAGAGCGATGTTCTGCGCTTGCGTGACCGGGGCGAAATTGATGGCGTGTTCAGCAACCCGATCGGCTGCCGTCTGCTGTTGCGCAGCAGAGAGCGAGCGGCGCAGATGCCGAATATGGCTGCGGATATCCTGTCTGTCACGTAATGAGAGCGACGGCATTGAGTTACCTGCTAACGCGGAAAGTGAATAAAATCACTATAACAGGATGATTAACGAGAAGAAGTGCAGGATGAAAAAAGCGTTGCTCACAGCAAGAGTTAAGGCAAAAGAAGATGTTTTTTTAAGAAGTGGGTTTTTTCACGTGTAACGCGCTGGTACTTAAAGGGTGATAGAAGAGGGGAGATCTCCGAGATGCCGCCGCAGGCTGTAACCCTTGAACCCTTGGTTCAAGGTGAGTATGCCGTCGCAACCATTAGGCTTCTCGGACGGACCGAGCATGCACACAGGTAGCAGAGCGTCACACTCTGTTGGTATGAAATATCGGCTCAGGGGACTGGCCCGCTTGCAAACATCTCAGAGAAAATTTGCTTCACCGTTACTCTATCACAGTAACCATGAAGTACTATTCGAACTTAGCACCCTGGCGTTCAGTAATGCGACCTTGCTCAAGTAATGCCTGCTCAATGGTCTGCTGCAGCATTCGGATGCGTTGTTCCATGTTAGCAGCATAGTCGCGGGTCTTGCTTTTTTCCTGCGCCAGCTCATGGCAAATATTCAACGCAGCGATGAACACCAGCTGCTCTGTATTTGTGACTCTAGTGCGAACTTTTAAATCTTGCAACCGTTGATTGAGATCTTCCGCCGCCAAATTTAAAGCATCTTGCTGTTCTGGCGGACAATTTACTCGTAAAGAACGGCCAAAAATATGTATATCTACCGGTTGTGCCGACATTGAACCTTCCCGACTGATTACTGCGCCCGCTTCACCCTTACCGTTCAATGGCTTGGGAGGGGCGCCACTATATAGACCCGCTAAATAAGTTACAACCCCTTTTCTGGAATCGTTGCGGCACCTGGTGGTAGCATACCATGAACTTATTCCGCCAACGACGATGAATACTTATGTCTTTACAGAACTCTGCGCCAGACTACGACACCCTGGCAGCCGTACTTACCCAGCAGGGCGTCGGCATGACGCCCGCCGAAATCCACGGATTACTGAGTGGCATTATCTGCGGCGGCAATCTCGACCACAGCTGGAAACCGCTGGTTAACGATTTGATTAATGAAGGTTTGGCTTTTCCACAGGCGGTTTCCCAGCCGCTGCTGCTGCTGCACGGCAGCGTGCTGGATGCACTAGAAGATGATGGCTTTATGTTCCAGCTCTACCTGCCAGAAGGCGACGATATTACCGTCTTCGATCGTGCAGATGCGCTGGCCGGATGGGTTAACCATTTCCTGCTGGGTTTAGGCGTGACGCAAACTAAACTGGATAAGGTCACCGGCGAGACGGGCGAAGCGATTGACGACCTGCGCACCATTGCCCAACTTGGCTATGATGAGGATGAAGATCAGGAAGAGTTGGAGCAGTCGCTGGAAGAGGTGATCGAATACGTACGCGTTGCCGCCGTGCTGTGCTTCAGTTCTTTTACCCATCAGTCACCCACCGCGCCTGAAGTGCAAAAAAAACCGACGCTACACTAACTTAGCCGCGCGTGGCGCAGTGACCGCCGGGATATAAACGTCCATTTAACAGGGAGTGCAGATAATGATTACGCTGAACACTTTTCAGCAACGTCGTCAGGCGTTGCTGTCTCGTATGGCCCCGGCCAGCGCCGCGCTGATTTTCGCCGCACCGGAAGCGCCGCGCAGCAATGACACCGAATATCCTTATCGCCAGAACAGCGATTTTTGGTACTTCACCGGTTTTAATGAGCCGGAAGCGCTGCTGATGCTGATTAAAAGCGACGAAACGCATAACCACAGCGTGCTGTTTAACCGGGTTCGCGATCTGACGGCGGAGACCTGGTTTGGCCGCCGTCTCGGGCAGGATGCCGCGCCTGAGAAACTCGGTGTTGATCGTGCGCTTCCCTGGAGCGACCTGCCGGAGCAGCTGCATCTGCTGTTAAATGGTCTGGATGTGGTGTACCACGCTCAGGGCGAATACGCCGACGCCGATCGCCAGCTGTTCGACGCGCTGGAAACACTGCGCCGCGGCTTTCGTAAAAACCTCTCGGCGCCGGCAACCGTCACTGACTGGCGTCCCTGGGTGCACGAAATGCGTCTGTTCAAAAGCGCTGAGGAGCTAGCCGTGCTGCGCCGTGCCGGTGAGATCAGCGCGCTGGCCCACACACGCGCCATGCAAGCCTGTCGGCCCGGAATGTATGAATATCAGCTGCAGGGCGAGATTGAGCATGAATTTATTCGTCACGGTGCTCGCTTCCCGGCCTATAACACCATTGTCGGCGGCGGCGTAAACGGCTGTATCCTGCATTACACCGAAAACGAGAGTGAGCTGCGCGACGGCGATCTGGTGCTGGTGGACGCCGGTTGCGAGTTACACGGCTACGCTGGCGATATTACGCGTACCTATCCGGTTAACGGTAAATTTACCGCCGCGCAGCGTGCTATTTATGACATCGTCCTTGATTGCCTGAATCAGTCGCTGGCGCTGTTTCGCCCCGGCATCAGCATTCGCGAAGTGAATGACGTTGTTGTGCGCATTATGGTCTCTGGCCTGGTGAAGCTGGGCGTTATGCAGGGCGATGTTGACGAGCTGATTGCAGATTCTGCACATCGTCAGTTTTACATGCATGGCCTCGGTCACTGGATGGGGCTGGATGTGCATGACGTCGGAAACTATGGCACCTCCGAGCGCACCCGCACGTTGGTGCCGGGCATGGTGCTCACCGTTGAGCCTGGCCTCTATATAGCGCCAGATGCTGACGTGCCTGCTGCATATCGCGGTATCGCCGTACGCATTGAAGATGACATTGTGATTACCGAAACAGGTAATGAGAATCTCACCGCCAGCGTGGTTAAAGAGGCGGCTGAGATTGAGGCATTAATGGCGGCGGCAAAATGAGCATCATCATTGCGGGCGGTGGCATGACCGGCGCCACGCTGGCGCTGGCCATTTCCGCGCTGACTCAGGGCACGTTACCGGTTACCTTAATCGAAGCGCGCCAGCCGGGCAGCAATGCGCATCCTGGCTACGATGGTCGTGCAATTGCGCTGGCTGAGGGTACCTGCCAACAGCTGGCGGCCATTGGTTTATGGCCTGCGCTGCAAAGCCTGGCCACGCCGATTACCCATGTGCACGTAAGCGACCGCGGCCACGCGGGTTTTGTCTCTCTCAATGCACAGGATTATGGGTTGCGGGCGCTGGGGCAGGTGGTCGAGTTGCACGAAGTCGGCCAGCGCCTGTTTACGCTGTTGCAGCAGGCACCGGGCATTAGCCTGCGCTGCCCGGCATCGGTAAAAACGGTTTCCCGGCAGCAGGATAACGTCGAGGTTACGCTCGCTGACGGCGAGACGTTGACGGCACAACTTCTGGTCGCTGCCGATGGTACGCGTTCGCCGCTGGCCGCCTCCTGCGGCATTCACTGGCAGCAGGAGGCATATCAACAGGTGGCATTGATCGCTAACGTTTCCACGCAGATCGCGCATCAGGGCCGCGCTTTTGAGCGCTTTACCGAACACGGGCCGCTGGCGCTGTTGCCGATGTCAGGCGGGCGCAGTTCACTGGTTTGGTGTCATCCGCAGGAAAAGCGTCACGCGGTTGAAAACTGGAGCGATACGCAGTTTCTCGCCGAGCTACAGCGCGCCTTTGGCTGGCGGCTGGGACGTTTCACGCAGGTCGGCACGCGCAGCTGTTATCCGCTGGCGCTGCAGCAGGCCAATCAGCAGGTCAGCCACCGTTTGGCGTTAGTGGGCAATGCGGCGCAAACGCTGCATCCGATCGCTGGTCAGGGATTCAACCTGGGCATGCGCGATGTGATGTCGCTGGCGGAAACGCTGGCCGCAGCGCATCACCAACAGAGGGATATCGGCAGCTTTAACGTTCTCCAGCAGTATCAACAGCGTCGGCAGCCCGATCGACAGGCAACCATTGGTGTCACCGACAGCCTGGTGCGCCTGTTTGCCAATCGCTACTCTCCGTTAGTTGTTGGCCGTAATCTGGGGCTGATGACCATGGACAATTTACCGTTACTGCGCAACCAGCTGGCGTCGCGTACGCTGGGCTGGGTTAAGCGTTAACATGAGGCTTTGAATGCAAACTTATGATGTGATAATCGCCGGTGGCGGAATGGTTGGGCTCGCCGTAGCCTGTGGTTTGCAAGGCAGCGGATTGCGCGTGGCGGTGCTGGAAAAGGCGCAGCCGCAGCCCTTCCAGCCTGATGACGCGCCGGGATTGCGCGTATCGGCGATTAATGCAGGCAGCGAGACATTGCTGCAGCATCTGGGCGTCTGGTCTTCCATTCTTGAATTACGCGCCAGCTGCTATCACGGCATGGAGGTGTGGGATCGGGACAGCTTCGGCACCATCACCTTTGACGATGAACAGCAGGGGCTGTCGCACCTTGGCCACATCGTTGAGAATCAGGTGATTCATCAGGCACTCTGGCAGCGTGCATCTTCGCTCAGCGAAGTGACACTGATTGCTCCGGCGCAGCTGCAGCAGGTGGCGTTTGGCGATAACGAAGCGTTCGTGACGCTGCAGGATGGCACCATGATGAGCGCCCGCTTGCTGATTGCCGCCGATGGCGCCAACTCCTGGCTGCGTAACAAAGCGGATATTCCGCTCACCTTTTGGGATTATGAACATCATGCGCTGGTCGCTAATGTGCGCACGGATCTACCGCACGATGGCGTGGCACGTCAGGTGTTTCATGGCGAAGGCATTCTGGCGTTTCTGCCCTTAAGCGATCCGCATCTTAGCTCGATCGTCTGGTCGATTTCACCGCAGGAGGCTTCACGCCTGCAGTCGATGCCCGCTGCGCTGTTTAATCAGCAGCTCTCGGTAGCGTTCGATATGCGTCTTGGCCTGTGTCAGGTTGAGAGCGAGCGACATAGCTTCCCGCTGGTGGCGCGCTATGCGCGTAATTTTGCCGCCCATCGGCTGGCACTGGTCGGCGATGCCGCCCATACGATTCATCCGTTGGCCGGGCAGGGTGTCAATCTTGGCTTTATGGATGCCGCCGAGTTGATTGGCGAAATTAAGCGGTTGCATGCACAGGGCAAAGATATCGGTCAGCATCTTTATCTGCGTCGCTATGAACGCAGTCGCAAACACAGTGCCGCTATGATGCTGGCAGGCATGCAAGGTTTTCGTGAGCTGTTTGCCGGTACGCATCCCGCTAAAAAACTCTTTCGCGATGTGGGCCTGAAGCTGGCAAATAACCTGCCGGGCGTTAAGCCGCTGATGCTCAGGCAGGCGATGGGTCTGAATGACCTGCCGGAATGGCTACGCCAGCCGCGCTAATCCAACAGATAACTGGCCAGCTTGCTGGCCTTTTTTATGCTTCTGGTTTGCTCATCCCTCGCTGTTTTGCCGCCTTTGCACTCTGCTGGTGCGCGCCTGCCCCGTAACGATCCTTCATTTGAATAATTCTAATTTTGCTGCGTAATCGGATTAGATTTTCTCATTCGAAAGGTGAGATAGCGGTGAATAAAAAAATCAACAAACGCGAGCCTGCGCACAATTTTACTGGTTGCAGCCTTCAGATGCGGTTCAATCCTCTGCTTTCATAAAGATAATTGGTTATATTCGCTGTTAGCGCCTGCGAGTAGAAAGCGCAGCGCAACGGTTTCGACCCTGTTTTGCTTATGGTTAATCCCGATTGAAGGTGATAACGTCAGGATAAAGATAACGTTTGCGTCGGCCATTCCGGCCGGTAAAAACGCCAGAAAATAACGACTTGCTTATGCACAGGATAGTTATGACTCAACAGACTCCATTGTATGAACAGCATCAGGCCTGCGGTGCACGTATGGTCGATTTCCATGGTTGGATGATGCCGCTGCATTATGGCTCGCAGATGGACGAGCACCATGCGGTGCGCAACGATGCCGGCATGTTTGATGTCTCGCACATGACCATCGTTGATCTGCACGGCAGCCGCACCCGTGATTTTCTGCGTTACCTGCTGGCCAATGACGTCGCCAAACTGACGCAGCCGGGCAAGGCGCTTTATACCGGCATGCTTAACGCCTCCGGCGGCGTTATTGACGATCTGATCGTCTATTTCATGACGGAGGATTTCTTCCGTCTGGTAGTGAATTCCGCCACGCGCGAAAAAGATCTGCAATGGATCCGCGAACACGCCGCGCCTTTTGCCGTTGAGCTGATCGAACGTGACGATCTGGCGTTGATTGCCGTGCAGGGTCCGCAGGCGCAGGCAAAAGCGCACTCCTTGCTCAGCGACACGCAACGGCAGGCCGTGGCCGACATGAAGCCATTCTTTGGCGTGCAGGCTGACGATCTTTTTATCGCCACTACCGGTTACACCGGCGAAGCAGGCTATGAGATTGCCCTGCCTGCCGCGCAGGCCGCTGACTTTTGGCAGCAGCTGATCGCCGCTGGGATGAAACCGGCAGGGCTGGGCGCGCGTGACACGCTGCGGCTGGAAGCGGGCATGAACCTGTATGGTCAGGAGATGGACGAAGGCGTCTCGCCGCTGGCCGCCAACATGGCATGGACGGTGAGCTGGGAACCGGCCGATCGTCAGTTTATTGGCCGTGAGGCACTGGAAGCGCAACGCGCCAACGGCAGCGAGAAACTGGTGGGCCTGATCCTGCGTGAAAAAGGCGTATTGCGTAATGCGCAGCCGGTGCATTTCACCGATGAACTCGGTCAGCAACAGCAGGGCATTATTACCAGCGGCAGCTTCTCACCGACGCTGGGCTACAGCATCGCCTTAGCACGTGTACCGGCCGGAATTGGCCAGCACGCCATCGTGCAGATTCGCAACCGCGAAATGCCGGTCGACGTCACTAAACCCGTTTTTGTTCGTGCCGGTAAGCCGGTCCAGTAATTTACGTCAGGAGAGAATGGCGATGAGCAATGTACCTAATGAATTGAAATATCGCGACAGCCACGAATGGGTGCGCAAAGAAGCCGACGGCACTTACACCGTTGGCATCACCGAACATGCACAGGAGCTGCTGGGCGATATGGTGTTTGTCGATCTGCCTGATGTTGGCGCGATTTATACCGCTGGCGATGACTGTGCCGTAGCCGAATCAGTTAAAGCCGCATCCGATATTTATGCACCGTTAAGCGGCGAAGTCGTGGCGGTGAATGATGCGCTGACGGACTCGCCAGAGCTGGTTAACAGTGGCTCTTATACCGATGGCTGGCTGTTTAAAATCAAGGCCAGCGATGCATCAGAACTGGACGACCTGTTAGATGCTGACGCTTACAAGGCGTCTATCGAAGAGTAAACCCGCGTTGGCCCTTTTTGTCCGCGAGAAAGGGCCTGGGCGAGGCCAGCCTCGCCTGCACCCTTTGCTTATCGAAGGGATTTTTATTCACCATGCCCGATGCAGGATTTACCGCTAATGACCCAGACTCTCAGTCAGCTTGAACATACCGGTGCATTTATTGAGCGCCATATCGGCCCGTCACTACAGCAGCAGCACGACATGTTGCAGGCGATCGGCGCAGATTCTCTCGATGCGTTGATCGCTTCCATTGTACCCGCGGATATTCAGCTGCCGGGGCCACCGGCGGTCGGCGAAGCGATGACGGAACATCAGGCGCTGGCCGAGCTAAAAGCGATTGCCAGTCAGAATCAGCGTTACAAATCTTACATCGGCATGGGATATACCCCGGTGCTGACGCCGCCGGTTATCCTGCGCAATATGCTGGAAAACCCCGGTTGGTATACCGCTTACACCCCTTATCAGCCAGAAGTGTCGCAGGGTCGTCTCGAAGCGCTGCTGAACTTCCAGCAGCTGACGCTGGATTTAACCGGGCTGGATATCGCCTCTGCCTCGCTGCTGGACGAAGCCACCGCCGCCGCCGAAGCGATGGCGATGGCGAAGCGCGTCAGCAAGCTAAAAAACGCCAATAAGTTTTTTGTCGCTGACGACATTCACCCGCAGACACTGGACGTGGTACGCACACGTGCTGAAACCTTCGGCTTTGAGGTACTGGTCGATCGCGCAGAGAAAGCGATTGAGCATGACTCGCTGTTTGGCGTGCTGTTACAGCAGGTGGGCACCGGTGGCGAAGTGCATGATTATCGTCAGCTGATTGCCGAACTTACCGCACGTAAAGTGGTGGTCAGCGTAGCGGCAGACTTTATGTCACTGCTGCTGCTGGAGGCGCCAGGCAAGCAGGGCGCCGATATCGTATTCGGATCGGCGCAGCGTTTTGGTGTGCCGATGGGCTACGGCGGGCCACATGCGGCGTTTTTCGCTGCCCGCGACGAGCACAAACGTTCGATGCCGGGACGCATCATTGGCGTATCGCGCGATGCTGCGGGCAATACCGCGCTGCGCATGGCGATGCAAACGCGTGAGCAGCATATTCGTCGTGAAAAAGCCAACTCCAACATCTGTACTTCACAGGTGCTGTTAGCCAATATCGCCAGCCTGTATGCGGTATTTCATGGCCCGGTTGGCCTGCAGCGCATCGCCAGCCGCATCCATCGCCTGACCGATATTCTGGCTGCCGGCCTGCAGCAGGGCGGCCTGAAATGCCGCTATACCAGCTGGTTCGACACCTTAACCATTGAGGTCGCCGACAAGGCAGCAGTGCTGAATCGTGCGCTGAGCTTTGGCGTCAACCTGCGCAGCGATATTCTCAACGCCGTCGGTATTACGCTGGATGAAACCACCAGCCGTGAAGATGTCGCTACGCTGTTCGCTATCCTGCTTGGCGACGATCACGGTCAGGATATTGAGGCGCTCGATCGCGCGGCGAGCAACAGTAGCTCTATTCCACCAGCACTGCAGCGTCACGATGCCATTTTGACGCATCCGGTATTTAACCGTCATCACAGCGAAACTGAGATGATGCGTTACATGCACAGCCTGGAGAAAAAGGATCTGGCGCTGAATCAGGCGATGATCCCACTCGGCTCCTGCACCATGAAACTGAACGCGGCGGCGGAAATGATTCCGATTACCTGGCCGGAATTTGCCGAGCTGCATCCTTTCTGCCCGGCAGAACAGGCGGGCGGTTATTTGCAGATGATCGGCCAGCTGTCGCAGTGGCTGGTGCAGCTGACCGGCTATGACGCACTCTGCATGCAGCCAAACTCTGGCGCTCAGGGCGAGTATGCTGGCCTGCTGGCTATCCGCCGCTACCATGAAAGCCGCAATGAAGGTGAGCGTGAAATCTGTTTGATTCCGAGTTCGGCGCACGGCACTAATCCAGCATCGGCGCAGATGGCGGGTATGTCGGTGGTGGTGGTCGCCTGTGACAAACAGGGCAACATTGACCTGCACGATCTGCGCATCAAGGCCGAACAGGCGGGCAGCAAACTCTCCTGCATTATGGTGACTTATCCGTCAACGCACGGCGTGTACGAAGAAACCATCCGTGAAGTGTGCCAAATCGTGCATCAGTTTGGTGGCCAGGTTTATCTGGACGGCGCCAACATGAATGCGCAGGTGGGCATCACCACGCCAGGTTACATCGGCGCGGATGTTTCGCACCTGAACCTGCACAAAACCTTCTGCATTCCACATGGCGGTGGCGGTCCAGGTATGGGCCCTATCGGCGTTAAAGCGCATCTGGCGCCGTTCGTGCCAGGTCACAGCGTGGTGCAAATCGACGACTTGCTGACGCAGCAGGGCGCGGTGTCCGCTGCCCCGTTCGGCAGCGCATCGATTCTGCCGATCAGCTGGATGTATATCCGCATGATGGGCGCGGAAGGGCTAAAACAGGCCAGCTCAGTGGCGATCTTAAACGCTAACTACATCGCCAGCCGTCTGAAATCAGCCTACCCAATTCTCTATACCGGTCGTGACGGTCATGTGGCGCACGAATGTATTCTGGATATTCGACCGCTGAAAGAGCAAACCGGCATTAGCGAGCTGGATATCGCCAAGCGCTTAATCGATTACGGTTTTCATGCGCCGACCATGTCATTCCCGGTAGCCGGAACGCTGATGGTGGAGCCGACGGAATCGGAAAGCAAAATCGAGTTGGATCGATTTATCGATGCCATGCTGGCGATTCGTATGGAGATCGATCGCGTTGCCGCAGGCGAATGGTCTGCTGAAGACAACCCGCTGGTGAATGCTCCGCATACGCAGAAAGAGATCGTCGGTGAATGGACGCATCCTTACAGCCGTGAGCTGGCGGTGTTTCCTGGCGGCAGCGAAAACAAATACTGGCCAACGGTGAAGCGCCTTGATGACGTCTTTGGCGACCGCAATCTGTTCTGTTCCTGCGTCCCGATCGGCGACTACCAGTAATTTTGCGCATAAAAAAAGCCGGGCAATGCCCGGCTTTTTATTGTGTGTTATCAGATAAACAGCGCGGTGTGTTACAGCTGCTCACCGTTGCTGGCAATCACCTGCTGATACCAGCTGAAGCTCTTTTTCTTCGCGCGGGAAAAATCGCCGCTGCCGTCGTCATGTTTGTTGACGTAGATAAAACCGTAGCGCTTATCATATTGTCCGGTGGTGAAAGAGACGCAGTCGATGCAGCCCCACGGCGTATAACCCATCAGCTCCACGCCATCGTCAAACACCGCTTTTTTCATCTCTTCGATATGCGCACGCAGGTAATCGATACGGTAATCATCTTCAATGATGCCGCTGTCGCCGATTTTGTCGTAGGCACCAAAACCGTTTTCCACGATGAACAGTGGTTTTTGATAGCGCTCATACAGCGCCGACAGCGCATAACGCAGGCCAACCGGATCGATCTGCCAGCCCCAGTCGGTGGCTTTCACATGCGGGTTCGGTACGCTGCCTTTGAAGTCAGCCACGCCGGAGGCATCGCCCTCGGCATCGGCCTTGACCGCATTGCTCATGTAATAGCTCAGGCCGATGTAATCCGCGCAGCCATCGCGCAGCGTCTGTGCATCTTCTGGCGCCATGTCGATCTGATAGCCTTTTTTCGCCCACTCCAGCTGTGCATAGGTAGGCCATGCGCCGCGCATCTGTACATCACTGAAGACATAGCGATGACGCATCGCTTCCTGGGCATACATCACATCATCGGGATGACAGGAGAATGGATAGATCGGCACCATGGCGATCATGCAGCCAATGTGTAAATCAGGGTTGATCGCATGGCCCAGTTTCACCACTTTCGCGCTGGCTACAAACTGATGGTGCATTACCTGGTACATCGCCTGTTCAGGCTTTTCATGATCGGTAAACACCACACCAGAACAACAGTAGCCAAACAGCGGATATTTCCAGTCGCGCTGGTTGTTAATCTCATTGAAGGTCATCCAGTACTTCACTTTGTGCTGGTAACGCGCAATCACCACTTCGCTGAAACGTACGAAGAAATCAACCACGTCACGGTTTAGCCAGCCGCCATAATGCTTAACCAGGTGGTAAGGCATCTCAAAGTGAGAAAGGGTGATCACCGGTTCAATGCCGCGCTTCAGCAGTTCATCAAACAGATCGTCATAGAATTGCAGGCCAGCTTCGTTGGGTTCCTGCTCATCGCCATTCGGGAAAATGCGCGTCCAGGCAATGGAGGTGCGAAAACATTTAAAGCCCATTTCTGCCAGCAGCGCCACATCCTCTTTATAGCGGGAATAAAATTCCACGCCTTGATGATTGGGGTAGCTGTAACCGGGCTGTACGCCATCGGTCATTACGCGATCGACACCGTGTGAACCGCCGGACAGCACGTCAGCGATGCTGACGCCTTTGCCGCCCTGATCCCAACCGCCTTCAACCTGATGTGCGGCAACCGCGCCGCCCCAGAGGAAATCTTTTGGTAACTGCTGAAACTGGCTCATCAAACCCCTCATTTATTTTGCTGGACTGATAACATTTTTCTGTTAATGCGGCGAGTTTAGCAAAGAGGAATTGAATGTCACGATATAACGCCGGAGACAATTTGTAATTTGTCACACTGAAAAAACAGGCTGTTTTATTTCGGCAGATATTGCGCCAGCTGACGGCCAATGGTTTCCAGAATATAGAGCACCGGCACCTGGGTCGTGATATCAAAGCCGCCGTTTACGCGAATAAGGGGCATGTGATAAGAGAGATTGAAATCGGCGATTTTGGCCAGCGAGGAGTTTTCGCTGTTGGTCAAACTAATGATTTTGCAGCGATGTAGGCTGAACTGGCTGGCAAGGCGCAATATTTCCGGCGTTTCACCCGACACGGATAAAATAATCGCCACCGCATCTTTATACATATCGCTATTAACCGGGAAATAAGGGTCATCAATGTGGCTACTAAATTTACCGATATTAGAGAAGAAGCGTGCGCCATATTTACCCAGTGTGCCTGATGTGCCGGCGCCAACAAATATAACCCGCCGCGCGTCAATAATATGCGCAACCGCCTGTGCTATTAAATGCTCAAACTCATCGTTATTAATGCTTTTAAAAAAGCTGACGATTTCATTCACGCCATAATGAATAGGCGGCTGCTGTTCCTGCTCAAGATAGAGCTTCAGGCGCACACGAAATTCAGCATAACCCTCACACTGCATTTTGCGGCAGAAGCGCAGCACGGTGGTGGTGGATACGCCTGCCGCATCGGCCAGTTCGCGAATCGTCATGTACATCACATTTTCCGATTGCTTAATAACCACCTGATAAACCTGCATTTCAAGATCGTTTAGCGAAGCCAGTGCGGTATGAGTGAACATAACAAAAGCGTTTCCTGAAGCAATGAAGCGCGAGTTTATCAGACTTTAGGGCAGGGCTGATATCGTCTGTGGCGCACGGCGCGCTTTCCGTTACCGCGCTACATAAAATATTACGGCGTACACGTGTACACTGAAATAATTCTCAGATAGGCTATTCGTGCTGCATCCTGCGGCGCGATAACAGCATTTGAGGAACCTATGGCGAAAACCCCATTACCCGCGCAGGGATATTCTGTGGCGGAGGAGATCGCCAACAGCATCAGCCACGGCATTGGCTGTCTGTTTGGCATTATCGGCCTGGTGCTACTGTTGAATCAGGCTTGGGCGGCGCAGGCTGACGCAGTGGCTATCGTCAGTTACAGCCTCTACGGCGGCAGCATGATTCTGCTTTTTCTGGCTTCCACGCTCTATCATTCCATTCCGTATCCGGCCGCGCGGTACTGGCTGAAAAAGTTCGATCACTGCGCCATCTATCTGCTGATTGCCGGGACCTACACGCCTTTCCTGCTGGTAGGATTAAAATCTCCGCTGGCGCACGGCCTGATGGTGGTGATCTGGGGTCTGGCGCTGGCGGGCATTATTTTCAAATTCACCATAGCGCACCGTTTTGAAAAACTTTCCGTAATAACCTATTTGCTGATGGGCTGGCTTTCGCTGGTGGTGATTTATCAGCTGGCGCTGATCCTACCGGCGGCAGGTATCTGGCTGTTGGCAGCAGGTGGCGTGATCTATTCGCTGGGGGTCATCTTCTACGTCTCGGAACGTATCCCTTATAACCACGCCATCTGGCACGGTTTTGTGCTCGGCGGCAGCCTGTGCCATTTCCTCGCTATCTATTTATACGTGATGTAAAAAAGGGGCCGTATGGCCCCTGAATCCGTTATTCAATCACATAAGGCAGCGGTTTGATCGCCAGTGCGCCGCCTTCATCGCCCTGCAGGCGAAACGGGGTAGCGGGTTCGAGGTCGTTGTTCATGACCGCCTGCACCCATACTTCACCGGTATCGAGCTGCACGGCGCTGAGAATGGTGCCGGTGCGGCGCCAGTTTTCACCCAGCTTCATCTCCAGCGCATCGCCTGCTACCGGCACATGACCGGCGCTGCCTGCCAGCCAGTAAAGGGCGCGCTTGTTGGCGCCACGAAACTTGGCGCGTGCCACCATCTCCTGGCCGGTGTAGCAGCCTTTTTTAAAGCTGATCGCGTCCAGCGACTGAAGATTGGTCGCCTGAGGAATAAACTGCACGCTGTTTTTATCTTCGATAATCGGCAGTCCCGCTTCAATATCCAGCGCCAGCCATTGCGCGCTGTCGCTGAGCTGCGCTTCACCGGCCAGTTTGTTTTGCAGCGCCTGCGCCTGTTCCAGTGAGGTAACAATCATGAAGCGCTCGGCTGGCTGTTCAAACCACAGCAGCGTGCTTTCACCCTGTTGCACCACCGGCGACGCGGCATCAGGCAAGGTATCAAACAGCCCGGTCAGCGCGGCACGCGCCTGAAAACCCGCAACGCCAACCAGCACCGCATCTTCATCGGCGGCAATGGTCACTTTGGCAAAAATGGCATATTTCTTTAGTTCAGCAATCTGCGTTTCATGCAGGTTGCGACGCTCAACATACGCATAACCCTCACCGCGATGAAACAACCGCAGGCTGCTCCACATTTTGCCTTTGGCATCACAGTGGGCGGCGAGTTTATGCGCACTGGTATCCAGTGCGGCGACATCCAGCGTCAGCTGGCCCTGCAGATAAGAGGTGCTGTCTGCGCCCTGCACGCTGACCAGCGCCCACTCTTCCAGAGAAATCAACGTTAAAGGCAGGCGAGCCGAGGCGGCGGGCTGACGTGGCGGTAAGCTAAAGCGTGGCATAAAAGTATCCTGGCAATGTACGACAATGGTATTCATGTTAAAAGAGCATCGCGTCTTTGCAACCTGTTTCCGGAAAAGGGCGCACAAAAGGCGTGATACGTCATGAGCCGCGCTTATGCCAGCTGCGAGGCGTGCCGCAAAGCGCTAATTTGGCTTCGGCAGCGTGCTAAAAAACCGCTACACTGAGCGCCATTATTTTCGTTGCGGATGACTGAGCTTATGGATATTCACGAAAAATCACGCATTCACTGGGCCTGCCGTCGCGGCATGCTTGAACTGGATATTTCCATCATGCCGTTCTTTGAATATGAATATGATTCACTGAATGATGAGGATAAACAGTTATTTATTCGCCTGTTAAAGAGTGACGATCCCGATCTGTTTAACTGGATGATGAATCACGGCGAACCCGCTGATGAAGAGTTAAAACGCATGGTGCGCCTGATTCAGCAACGGAACCAGCAACGTGGTCCGGTGGCGCGCTGATCTACAGGCCTCCGTGCTGGCACAGCGCTGGGGCCATGGGCTGTTTCTGACAGCGGCGCTGCTGGTGACGCTATTGCCGCCGTGGCAGCTGAGCTACGGGTTACTGAACCTGCTGCTGTTGGCCGCGGTGATGTATGAGTGGCGACGCCATCATCACGTGCTACAGCGACGCTGCGGCGCGCTGGTATGGAAAGAGAATGATGACTGGCGCTGGCAGCAGCGCCACTGGCGGCTCTGCCCGGCAACCTGCTGCCTGAACGCGGCGATCCTGCTGCGTTTACGCGGTGAGGCGGGGCAGCAGCAGTTTTGGCTGATGCGTGACAGCATGAGCGAGGCGGAATGGCGCGCGCTGCGCTATCAGATTCTGACGGCTGGCCCGGCTGATTCGCCTGTTTAGTCTTGCATATTGAGCAGGCAAGCTGAGCAGATAACGACCGCTACAGCAGCTCAGCCGTTTCGGTCAGGATCTGTTCGCACCACTGTTCAATGCGTTCATCGCTGAGCTCAAACTGGTTAACATCGTCGAGCGCCAGGCCGACAAACTGTGTGCCGTCAGCGGTTAACGGCCGCGCGCTGGTGAACTCATAGCCTGCCAGCGGCCAGTAGCCCACAAAGCGCACGCCCATTGGCGTCAGCAAATCGTGCAGCATGCCCAGCGCATCAAGAAACCATTCGCCGTAACCAAACTGATCGCCCATGCCGTACATCGCAACGATTTTTCCCTGCAAATTCACTGCGGGAATTTCCTGCCAGATCGCCTCCCAGTCCTCCTGCAGCTCGCCAAAATCCCAGGTGGGAATGCCAAGAATCAGCAGATCGTACTGCGCCATCAGCGCCGGAGAATCGTCTTTCACATTGTGTAAGGTCACCAGCTCGGCACCGATAAAGTCACGGATCTTTTCCGCGACCATTTCGGTGTAACAGGTGCTGGAGCCATAGAAGAGGCCAATTTTCATGCGGGTAGAGCTCATATTGACGTACCGTTGGCGCAAGTGTACCAGACAGGGGCGGAATTCAGGCATAATGAGCACAAATTCACATCCTTCACGCGTGGTTTTACTGTGCAAGATACTGAACTGCTTGAGCAATTTCTGGATGCGCTCTGGATCGAACGTAATCTGGCGCAAAATACGCTTGCCTCATATCGGCAGGATTTGCAGACGCTGACCGGCTGGCTGGCGCATCAACAGCTCACGTTGTTGCAGGCTGGCGCGGCTGATCTGCAGGCGTTCCTCGCTGAGCGTATCGAAGGCGGCTATAAAGCTACCAGTTCGGCGCGGCTGCTCAGCGCCATGCGCCGGCTGTTTCAGTATCTCTATCGTGAAAAGCTGCGCGATGACGATCCCAGCGCGCTGCTGGCGGCGCCCAAATTGCCGCAGCGTTTGCCGAAAGATCTCAGTGAAGCGCAGGTGGGGCGCCTGTTACAGGCGCCGGTAACCGATCAGCCGATTGAGCTGCGGGATAAAGCGATGCTTGAGCTGCTCTACGCCACCGGGCTGCGCGTCACCGAGCTGGTGAGCCTGACGCTCAGCGACGTCAGTTTGCGCCAGGGCGTGGTGCGCGTGATTGGTAAAGGCAATAAAGAACGGTTGGTGCCGCTGGGCGAAGAGGCGGTGCACTGGCTGGAGCAGTATCTGGAACACGGTCGCCCCTGGTTGACCAATGGTCGCACGCTGGATGTCCTGTTTCCCAGCAATCGCGCGCAACAAATGACCCGGCAAACCTTCTGGCATCGCATCAAACATTATGCCACGCTGGCGGGTATCGATAGCGAAAAGCTCTCGCCTCACGTATTACGGCACGCTTTTGCCACTCATCTGCTGAACCATGGCGCCGACCTGCGTGTCGTACAGATGTTGTTAGGCCACAGCGACCTGTCGACCACCCAAATTTATACGCACGTTGCCACCGAGCGACTGCGTCAACTTCATCAACAGCATCATCCACGCGCATAGCCAGAACACAAGGAATCAGGATGTATAAGCGTATTGCAGTTCTCTCTTTACTGGCGGCTTCGCTGACGAATGTCGCCCACGCAGACGATGCGGCCATCCAACAATCACTAAAAAAACTGGGCCTGCAGCAGACCGAAATTCAGCCGTCGCCGCTGCCCGGCATAAAAACGGTGCTGAGCGAAAGCGGCGTGCTTTATGTCACTGAAGATGGCAAACACTTCATTCAGGGTCCGCTGTATAACGTCAGCGGCGCGCAGCCGGTCAACGTCACCAACCAGCTGCTGCAAAAAAAGGTCGATGCGCTGAGCAAAGAGATGATCGTGTATAAAGCGGCGAAGCAGCAGCATGTGATCACCGTGTTCACCGACATCACCTGCGGCTACTGCCACAAACTGCATGAGCAGATGGCCGATTACAACGCGCTGGGCATCACCGTGCGCTATCTCGCGTTTCCGCGTGAAGGTCTGAACGGCCAGGTGGAAAAACAGATGAAGTCGATCTGGTGTGCGGCGGATCGTAACAAAGCCTTTGATGAAGCGATGAAAGGCAATGCCGTCTCGCCAATCGCCTGCGATATCAAACTGGATGAGCAGTACAAGCTGGGCATTCTGTACGGTATTCAGGGCACGCCAGCCATGCTGCTGGAAAATGGCATGATGATTCCGGGCTATCAGGGACCGAAAGAGCTGAAACAGGTGCTGGATAGCCAAAAAAGTGGTGGTTAAGTCTGCGTGAAAGGGTCTTCTGAATTACGGCGGCGCGAAGCCGTTGACAACACGCTACCCGTTGAGCTGCATCCGTTGCTGCGTCGCCTTTACGGGCTGCGCGGCGTGCGTCAGCCTGAAGAGCTGGAGCGCGGCGCGAAAAATCTGCTGCCCTGGCAGCAGCTCAGCGGCATCGACAGCGCCGTCAGGCTGCTGCATCAGGCGCTGCAAAGCCAGCAGCGCATTATGGTGGTGGGCGATTTCGATGCCGATGGCGCCACCAGCACCGCGCTAAGCGTGCTGGCGTTGCGCAGCATGGGTGGTGCTAACGTGCAGTATCTGGTGCCGAACCGCTTTGATGACGGCTATGGTCTGAGCCCGGAAGTGGTGGAGCAGGCGGCGGCGCGCGGCGCTGAGCTAATTCTGACCGTGGATAACGGCATCTCTTCCCACAGCGGCGTGGAGCTGGCGCATCAGAAAGGGATTCCGGTACTGATCACCGATCACCATCTGCCGGGCGACACCTTGCCGGCCGCTGAGGCGATCGTTAACCCTAATCTGGCTGACTGCAATTTTCCTTCGCGCGCGCTGGCGGGCGTTGGCGTGGCGTTTTATCTGATGCTGGCTTTGCGTGCGCACCTGCGTGAACAGGGCTGGTTCAGTGATGCGCGACCGATGCCGAACCTTGCGGAATGGCTCGACCTGGTAGCGCTTGGCACGGTAGCCGACGTGGTGCCGCTGGATGCCAACAACCGCATTCTGGTCTGGCAGGGCTTGAGCCGTATTCGCGCCGGTAAATGTCGGCCAGGCATTCGCGCGCTGCTGGAGGTCGCCAATCGTGAAGCGCATCAGCTGGCGGCCAGCGATCTCGGCTTTGCGCTCGGGCCGCGGCTGAATGCAGCAGGGCGGCTGGACGATATGTCAGTGGGCGTTGCGCTGTTGTTGACCAACGATGTGGCGCAGGCGCGCATGCTGGCCAGCGAACTTGATGCGCTGAATCAGACGCGCAAAGAGATTGAGCGCGGTATGCAGGCAGAAGCGCTGGCGCTGTGCGACAAGCTGGAAAATACGCACGAAACGCTGCCGTTGGGCCTGGCGTTTTACCATCCGGAGTGGCATCAGGGCGTGGTGGGTATTTTGGCATCGCGGCTGAAAGATCGCTTTCATCGGCCGGTGATCGCCTTTGCGCCAGCGGGCGACGGCACGCTAAAAGGGTCGGGCCGATCGATTGCCGGGCTGCATCTGCGCGATGCGCTGGAGCGACTGGATACGCTCTGTCCGGGCCTGATCATTAAGTTTGGCGGTCACGCTATGGCGGCTGGCTTGTCGCTGAATAGCGAACGCTTTGAGGAATTTAGCGAGCGTTTCAGCGCGCTGGTGGGCGAATGGCTTGATGGCGAAGCGCTGCAGGGCATTATCTGGTCCGATGGCGAACTGCAGCCGCAGGAGTTTTCGCTGGCCACCGCCGAGCTGCTGCGTGATGGCGGCCCGTGGGGCCAGGCGTTCCCGGAGCCGCTGTTTGACGGCAAGTTCAAGCTGCTGCAGCAAAAACTGGTTGGCGAACGTCATCTGAAAGTGATGGTGGAGCCACTGGGCGGCGGGCCACTGCTGGATGGCATCGCCTTTAATATCGATCCGCTGATCTGGCCCGACAACAGCGTGCGCCAGGTTGAACTCGCCTATCGTCTCGACATTAACGAGTTCCGCGGTAACCGCAGCGTGCAGCTGATTATCGAACACCTGCGTCCGCTGTAACCTTCCGCTCAGCCCATGTCGGCATTCTGCTGTTTTTTAACGGCAGAATGCCGTGAGAAGGGCAAAGCAGCGCTACAAACTACCCACCATTTCAGGTAAACTTCGCCGTTACATTATCGACTTTCTGCGAAAAAGATCCGAAATCATGTTTGAAATTAATCCGGTCAAAAATCGTATTCAGGACCTTAGCGAGCGCAGCAACGTGCTCAGGGGGTATCTTTGACTACGATGCCAAGAAAGAACGCCTCGAAGAAGTAAACGCCGAGCTGGAACAGCCGGACGTCTGGAACGAACCTGAACGCGCTCAGGCGCTGGGCAAAGAGCGCTCCTCGCTGGAAGCGATCGTGGATACGCTGGATCAGCTGCGTCAGGGGCTGGAAGATGTCAGCGGCCTGCTCGAGCTGGCGGTAGAAGCCGACGACGAAGAGACCTTCAATGAAGCGGTTGCCGAGCTGGAAACGCTCGACAAAAAACTCGCTGAGCTTGAGTTCCGTCGCATGTTCTCCGGCGAATATGACAGCGCCGATTGCTACATGGATATTCAGGCCGGTTCCGGCGGCACCGAAGCGCAGGACTGGGCCAGCATGCTGCTGCGTATGTATCTGCGTTGGGCGGAAGCGCGCGGTTTCAAAACCGAAATCATCGAAGAGTCCGACGGCGAAGTGGCGGGCACCAAATCAGCCACCATCAAAGTGATTGGCGACTACGCCTTTGGCTGGCTGCGCACCGAAACCGGCGTCCATCGCCTGGTACGTAAAAGCCCGTTCGATTCCGGCGGCCGTCGTCACACCTCATTCAGTTCGGTGTTTATCTATCCGGAAGTGGATGACAACATCGATATCGAAATCAACCCAGCCGACCTGCGCATCGACGTTTACCGCGCATCCGGTGCCGGTGGCCAGCACGTGAACAAAACCGAGTCAGCGGTGCGTATTACGCACTTACCGACCAACATTGTGGTGCAGTGCCAGAACGATCGCTCTCAGCATAAGAACAAAGATCAGGCTTTCAAACAGCTGCGCGCCAAGCTGTATGAATATGAAATGCAAAAGAAAAATGCTGACAAACAGACCGCTGAAGATAATAAATCTGATATCGGCTGGGGCAGCCAGATCCGTTCTTACGTACTGGATGATTCGCGCATCAAAGATCTGCGCACCGGCGTAGAAACGCGTAACACGCAGGCGGTGCTGGATGGCGATCTGGACCGTTTTATCGAAGCAAGTTTGAAAGCAGGGCTATAAGGAACCGACATGTCTGAACAACAACCGCAGAATGCTGACGCCGCCGTTGAGCTAAATAACGAATTAAAGGCGCGTCGCGAGAAACTCAGCGCGCTGCGTGAGAAGGGTGTGGCGTTTCCCAATGATTTCCGTCGTGACAGCCTGTCCGATGCGCTGCACGCCAGCCATGATGGCAAAGAGAACGAGGAACTGGAATCGCTGGGCATTGAGGTCAGCGTAGCGGGCCGCATGATGACGCGCCGTATCATGGGCAAAGCGTCGTTCGTCACCCTGCAGGATGTCGGCGGCACCATTCAGCTCTACGTTTCCCGTGACGATCTGCCGGAAGGTTATTACAACGAGCAGTTCAAGAAATGGGATCTCGGCGATATCCTCGGCGCACGCGGCAAGCTGTTCAAAACCAAAACCGGTGAGCTGTCGATTCACTGTAGCGAGCTGCGCCTGCTGACCAAAGCGTTGCGTCCGCTGCCGGATAAATTCCACGGCCTGGCCGATCAGGAAACGCGCTATCGCCAGCGCTATCTCGATCTGATCGCCAACGCCGAGTCGCGTAACACCTTTAAAATTCGTTCGCAGATCATGGCGGGCATCCGTCAGTTCATGGTGTCGCGCGACTTTATGGAAGTGGAAACGCCGATGATGCAGGTGATTCCTGGCGGTGCCTCAGCGCGGCCTTTTATTACCCATCACAACGCGCTTGATATCGATATGTATCTGCGTATCGCGCCGGAACTCTACCTGAAGCGTCTGGTGGTTGGCGGCTTTGATCGCGTGTTTGAGATCAACCGTAACTTCCGTAACGAAGGCATTTCGCCGCGCCATAACCCAGAGTTCACCATGATGGAACTCTATATGGCGTATGCGGATTACCGCGACCTGATCGAACTGACCGAAAGCCTGTTCCGCACGCTGGCGCAGGATGTGCTGGGCAGCACCGTGGTGCCTTACGGCGACCAGGAGTTTGATTTCGGTAAGCCGTTCGAGAAGCTGACCATGAAGCAGGCGATCCAGAAATACCGTCCGGAAACCGACCTTGCCGATCTGGATGATATGGAAAAAGCGTCGGCGATTGCTGCTTCGCTGGGCATTAAGATCGAGAAGAGCTGGGGCCTTGGCCGCGTCGTGACCGAAATCTTTGAAGAGACCGCGGAAGCGCACCTGATTCAGCCAACCTTCATTACGGAATATCCGGCCGAGGTTTCTCCGCTGGCGCGTCGTAATGATGAGAACCCTGAAATCACCGATCGCTTTGAGTTCTTCATCGGCGGCCGCGAAATCGGCAACGGCTTCTCGGAACTTAACGACGCGGAAGATCAGGCAGAGCGTTTCCTGCAGCAGGTGAATGCCAAAGATGCAGGCGATGATGAAGCGATGTTCTACGACGAAGATTACGTGACCGCACTGGAGCACGGCCTGCCGCCAACGGCTGGCCTGGGCATCGGTATCGATCGCATGGTTATGCTGTTTACCAACAGCCATACTATTCGCGATGTGATCCTGTTCCCGGCGCTGCGTCCAACCAGTAAGTAACGGTATCGGTAACGCGTAAAGTATTGAGCCAGCCTGCGGGCTGGCTTTTTTATGTTCGGGCCACTAACCCTCAGGAGTGATGATGTCAGCGAACAGACCGGATTGCATTCGCCACTGGCATGAACTGGAAGGCGACGATCACGCGCACTATCCCGACAGCAACGAGCGGATGTCGATTGGCGCACCCTTGGGCAGGGCGCTGGGCCTGACGCGGCTCGGCATTCATCATGAGCGTCTGCTGCCGGGGCGTCGGCTCTCTTACCCGCATGCGGAAAGCGCCGAAGAGGAGTTTGTCTATGTTTTGCAGGGATCGCCACACGCCTGGATCAACGGTGAACTTTATGCGCTCCAGCCCGGCGATGCGGTGGCTTTTCCCGCGGGCACCGGCGTTTGTCACACCTTTATCAACAACGGCAAAGAGGAAGCGCACCTGCTGGTGGTAGGCGAAGCCAACAAGCCGGAGAACCGCATTTTCTATCCGCTGAACCCGGCTTATGCCGCCACGCGAGAAGATCGCTGGCTCAATCCACCGGCGCAGATCATGGGCGGGCATTCCGGCCTGCCGGATAAACCGCAGGACGACTAGCTTTTTAACACCGTGTCCAGCCAGCCTTTGAACTGCAGATAAGGCACGTAGAGCGCGACATCTTTGTAGAGCGTTTTGCCGCTGGCGTTGTCATCAATATGGCTGCTGTAGCCAACGATCACGCCAGCCAGCGTATCGTCATCGGCGTTGTAAACCGCGCCGCCGGACATGCCTTTAACCACGCCCGCGTTGGCCGCCACCACCACGCAGCTGAGCTTGTTCCAGCTGTTTTCCAGGCCAGTGTTAATCAGGTTAGTGCCGCTGGAGCTGACCGGCATAGCTGAGATAAAGCTGTAGCCGTAGAAGTTGACCCGTTCGCCGATATGGCTGTTACGAAAGCGCGGCGGCAGATCCTTTTCGCTGTTTTTGTGGTAGACCACCGCGATATCGCATTCCGGATGCCACGCCTTAACCTTATAGAGCGAAAACTTGGCCACGTGCGCCGCGGTGAGGCTGTAATCCGCCGTCAGGGGAATGGTGGTGCCCAGTGTGCCCAGGCCCAGCACGGTAGGAATACCGGTGACCGTCATATCGACCCGTTTCTGCGCTTCTTTGCTGTACTCATAATGCCCGACCGAGCAGCCGCTCAGACAGACCGCCATAATGGCCACGCGCAGATACATGCATTCTCCCGTTTATCAATTGCTGCTGTTAACCACAGGATATCGGCACGGCCTGCGCCGATCTTTAAGGCAAATCACGACCCATAAAGCGCAACAGCACCAGCCGGAACCAGAGCTTAACCCTTTGAATCGGCATGCACATGGGGCCTGCTCCAGTTAAGCGCGGCGCGCATCATCACGTTCAACTGCTGCATTGTTGCGCGATAAGCAACATTGCCTTGCCGTTATCCGGGTATATGCGCAACGGCGGCTATGCTTTAATGTCGCGCGTGATCAAGATCAACTATTTATACCGTCATTTATGCTGCACAGGAACCTCTGCTGCGGTCGGGGTGGCCTGTTTTTATCTTTTTGGGAGAGTGTGTTATGCCTGTTTCACTACTGGCTCTGGCGCTGAGTGCATTTGCTATCGGCACCACGGAGTTTGTCATCATGGGATTGCTGCCGGAGGTCGCCCGCGATCTGCAGGTATCGATTCCGTCTGCAGGCTGGCTGATCAGCGGTTATGCGCTGGGTGTGGCGATTGGCGCGCCGATTATGGCGCTGCTGACCGCCTCGCTGCCGCGTAAGCGCACGCTGATTCTGCTGATGGTGATCTTCATCGTCGGCAATATCTTTTGCGCGCTGGCGTACACCTATAACCTGCTGATGCTCGCCCGAGTGATTACCGCGCTCTGCCACGGCGCCTTCTTTGGCATCGGTGCGGTGGTTGCCGCCAGCCTGGTCGCGCCCAACAAACAGGCTTCTGCGGTAGCGCTGATGTTTACCGGCCTGACGCTGGCGAACGTGCTCGGCGTGCCACTCGGCACCTGGTTTGGTCAGCTGTTTGGCTGGCGCGCCACTTTCTGGGCGGTCTCGGTGATCGGCGTGCTGGCCTTTATTGCGCTAATTATCAGCCTGCCAGTGAATAAAGAGGAGAAACCGGTGCATCTGGGCAGCGAAGTCAGTGCGCTGGCTAACGGCAAACTCTGGCTGTCGCTGTTGATGACCGCCTGCTTTGCCGCCGCAATGTTTGCCCTGTTTAGCTACATTGCGCCCTTGCTGCTGGAAGTGACCGGCATCAGCGATCGCGGCGTCAGCTGGACGCTGTTCCTGATCGGCGCGGGCCTGACGGTGGGCAATATCCTCGGCGGCAAAATGGCAGACCGCAAGGTTTCTACCAGCCTGATCCTCAGCTTTTCGCTGATCGCGGTGTTCTCGCTGCTGTTTAGCTGGACCAGCCACGCGCTGTGGCTGGCAGAGATCACGCTGTTTCTGTGGGCGATGGCCACGTTCGCCACTGTACCGGGGCTGCAAATCAACGTCGTGCGCCACGGCAAAGAGGCACCTAACCTGGTCTCGACGCTGAACATTTCCGCCTTTAACGTCGGCAATGCGGTGGGTGCCTGGTTGGGCGGCGCGGTCATTGGCGGCGGCTACGGCCTGACCGCGGTGCCGGTTGCGGCGGCGGCGATGGCGCTGCTCGGCCTGCTGGTCTGCTTAATCACCTTTCGCCGTTCACGCGGTCCGGGCGAGACCGCGCACGCTTAAAAGCGTAGCGCCGGTTCCTGCTCTCGCAGCTGGCTGCACTGTTGCTGTAGCCAGCTGATAAACGTATCGACCAGCGCCGAGGCGGGCCGATGCAGAGGCCGAATCAGGCTGACGGTAAACGGCACCGCCACGCTGAAGGGCTTGATGATCACCCCGCTGTCGGCGTAATCCAGCGCCGTCAGCGGATTCACCACCGATACGCCCACGCCCGCTTTCACCATCGCGCACACCGATGCCGCACTGTGCGTCTCCATCACCATTCGCCGTTCCACCCGATGCTCAAGAAACAGCGTATCCAACAGCTGACGATAGCTGTCGGTGCGCGACAGGCTGATGTAATGTTCGTCGGCAAAGTCAGCGGGCGACAACCGTTCCGCCTGCGCCAGCCGATGGCCGGTCGGCAGCACGCACACTTCGTTGCAGGTCAGCAGCGGCAGGCGTTCGGTTCCGGCGGGCGTGCTGTGCGTCTCCGTCAGGCCAATATCGTAACGCTGCGCCGAGAGCCACTCTTCCAGCAGCGGCGACTCCTGCGGAATAATGTTCATGCTGACATCGGGGTAGCGCTGTAAAAATGGCTGGCAAACGCGCGGCAGCAGCGACTGGGAAAACACCGGCAGGCAGGCGATCGACAGCTCGCCCTGGCGAAAATGGCGCAGACCCGCGGCGGCATCAATAATGCGATCCAGCCCGTACCACGAGCGTTGCACCTCTTCAAACAGCCGCAGCCCCTGAAGCGTAGGTTGCAAACGTCCACGCACCCGCTCAAATAGCTGCAGGCCGATCTGCTGTTCAAAACGCGCCAGTTCGCGGCTCACCGTGGGCTGTGAAGTGTGTAGCATCTCCGCCGCCTGCGTCAGGTTGCCGCTGGTCATCACAGCGTGGAAAATCTCGATTTGTCGCCAGTTGTTTTTATTGGTCATTGCGCATCCGTGGAGCAGAAGGTTATTACCCTAAGCCTGCAAGTTGTCTCGATCTAACCATATCCTGAATGAATAGATACTGGATAAACAGATATTTTTCAGCATGCTTTTTTTATGGCGTAATAACCGAATACTGACAGGAGAAAGCCATGCCGCGCCCGCTGAATAATACTGACACCGCCCTTAACCGTGACAACCTGCTGCCGCTGGCGCAGCGCTACAATGCGCCTTTCTGGGCCTATGACGCCGACATTATTCGGCAGCGTATCAGCCAGTTACAGCAGTTTGATACCGTGCGTTTTGCCCAGAAAGCCTGCTCGAATATTCATATTCTACGCCTGATGCGTGACGCGGGTGTCAAGGTTGATTCCGTTTCGCTGGGCGAAGTTGAGCGGGCGCTGGTTGCCGGTTTTCAGCCGGGCGGCGATGAGATCGTTTTTACCGCTGACCTGCTGGATCACGCCACGCTGGCGCGCATTGTTGAACTGAAGGTGCCGGTGAATGCCGGATCGATCGACATGCTGCATCAGCTGGGTACGGCTTCGGCTGGTCATGCGGTCTGGCTGCGGGTAAATCCTGGTTTTGGTCACGGCCACAGCCAGAAAACCAACACCGGCGGCGAAAACAGCAAGCACGGCATCTGGCACAGCGATCTGCCGGAAGCTCTGGCGGCGGTGCAGCGCTACGGCCTGCATCTGGCAGGGATTCATATGCATATCGGCTCCGGCGTGGATTACGCCCATCTTGAGCAGGTGTGCGATGCGATGGTGGATATGATTATCACCAGCGGGGCCGATCCCAAAGCGATCTCCGCGGGTGGCGGGCTCTCCATTCCTTACCATTATGGCGAAGAGGCGATTGATACCGAACACTATTATGGCCTGTGGAACACCGCGCGCGATCGCGTGGCGGCACATCTCGGCCATGCGGTGCAGCTGGAAATCGAACCGGGTCGTTTTCTGGTCGCGGAGTCGGGCGTACTGGTCTCGCAGGTGCGGGCGGTGAAAGCGATGGGCAGCCGTCACTTTGTGCTGGTGGATGCCGGTTTTAACGATCTGATGCGGCCTTCGCTCTACGGCAGCTATCACCATATTTCTCTGCTGCCTGCCGATGGTCGCAGCCTGGATGAGAACGCCACCGTCGACAGCGTGGTAGCCGGTCCGCTGTGCGAATCTGGCGACGTCTTTACCCAGCTGGAAGGAGGCATGGTTGCGCCGCGTGCTTTGCCACCGGCGAAGGTGGATGATTATCTGGTATTCCACGATACCGGTGCCTATGGCGCATCCATGTCTTCAAACTACAACAGCCGTCCGCTGATTGCGGAAGTGCTGTTCGACGGCGGCAAAGTGCGAGAAATCCGCCGTGCGCAGACCATCCAACAGCTGTTAGCGCTGGAGCTGTAAGCCAGACCGCCTTCTCAGCAAGGCGGCTGCGCCATCTCTTTTCGCAATAACACCAGCTCTTCTGCCAGATCGCGGCAGAGCAGGGCGTTCATCAGATGATCCTGGGCATGAACCAGGATCAGCGTCACCGGCACCTTGCCTTCGCCTTCATCTGCACCAATCAGCGCCGTCTGCACCTTGTGCGCCTCTTTCGCCGCCGCCGCTGAAGCCAGTAGCGCATCGTCCGCTTCCTGCCAGGCGCGTCGCCGCGCAAACTGAATCGCCATCATCGCCTGCGATCGCGCTTCACCCGCACTGATCAGCAGTTCCATCATCACCTGTTCATAATCCATACGCCATTCTCGCTATTGGTATGCCAATATTGGAATATTCATCGTACCGGAATACCAAAAATCGGTTCCGGGAGCCTTGTCACAGAAAAAAACGCTGCGCAGGTTATTTTTGGTATGCCACGCGAAAGGAATCCGTAGAAGGCACATAACGGGATGCCAACTCTCTTACCTGAGGTATGAATGATGTCTCTACAGGATCGACTTATTGACTCGCTGGGCAGCTTCGCTACCCGCTTCAACAGTTATCGCTACATCATGGCGATCAAAGCGTCGTTTATCACCCTGATGCCGGTGATCATCGTCGGTGCTTTTTCCGTGCTGATCTCCAACATGGTGCTGGATCCGAAAAATGGTCTCGCCAGCTTTGCGTCACTGAGCTTTCTGGCCGACCTGAAGCCGATCACCAGCAGCATTAACTACGCCACGCTGAGCTTTCTCAATATTGGCGCGGTGTTTTTAATTGGTATCGAACTGGGCCGCATCAACGGTATTAAAACGCTGTTTCCCGGCCTGCTGGCGATCATCTGCTTTATTTCCGTTACGCCGACCACGTTGCAGATGATGGTCAACGGTGAAATGCAGCTGGTGACCGACGTGCTGGCAAAACAGTTTTCTGATACCAAGAGCCTGTTTCTCGGCATGTTCATCGCCATTCTGTCGGTGGAGATCTACTGTCGGCTGGAGAACATCGATCGCTTAAAGATCAAAATGCCTGACACCGTGCCGCCCAACGTTGCCGCCTCGTTTTCCGCGCTGATTCCGTCGCTGATCACCGTCTCTGCCGTCGCCGTTTTTGGTTTTATCTTCCACCGCGTCACCGGCATGTATCTCTATGATGCGGTGTACAAAGTGGTGCAGGAGCCGCTGGAATCGGTGGTGCAGAGTCTGTGGGGCATTCTGCTGCTGATGTTCGTTGCCCAGCTGTTTTGGGTGATCGGTATTCACGGCAATCAAATGGTCAAACCGATTCGCGAGCCGCTGCTGCTCGGCGCCATTCTGGTCAATATGAACGCCTTCGAGCAGGGCATTGAGGCGCCGAACATCATCACTATGCCATTCTGGGATGTTTACATGAGCATTGGCGGTTCCGGCCTGACCATTGGCCTGCTCAGCGCGGTTCTGCTGGCCACCAAACGCAAAGAGATGCGGGAAATTGCCAAACTTTCCATCGGACCGGGTCTGTTCAACATCAATGAGCCGGTGATTTTTGGTATGCCGATCATGCTAAATCCGATCCTCGCGATCCCGTTCATTATCACGCCGCTGATCACCGGATCGATCGGCTACTTCGCCACCGCGATGGGTTTTGCCGGTAAAGCGGTGGTGATGGTGCCCTGGACCACGCCGCCAATCATTAACGCCTGGCTATCTACTGCCGGATCGATGGGCGCGGTTTTAACTCAAATTGTCTGCATTGTGGTGTCGGTGCTGATTTACCTGCCGTTTGTCAAAGTTGCCGCGCGCCGTGCAGAAGCCGCCGAGGCGAAGCTGGCGCAGCCTGATGCCGTGCAAAACTAAGGAGATATCATGAGCAAGCAGCAGATAGCCATTCCCGATGACTTCATTCTCGGTGCGGCGGCCTCCGCCTGGCAAACCGAAGGCTGGAGCGGCAAAAAACCGGGTCAGGATTCCTATCTCGACGCCTGGTACAAGCAGGACCGCCACGTCTGGCACAACGGCTACGGCCCGGCGGTGGCGACCGATTTCATTAACCGCTTCGAGGAAGATGTGGCATTGATGAAGGCCGCCGGGCTGACGCACTACCGCACCTCGATCAACTGGTCGCGTTTTCTCACCGACTACGAACAGGGCACGGTAGATGAAGAGTATGCGGCTTATTACGATCGGCTGATCGATGCGCTGGAGGCACAGGGCATTGAGCTGATGCTCTGTCTGGAGCATTACGAACTGCCGGCGGTGCTGCTGGAACAGTACGGCGGCTGGGCATCCAAACATGTGGTTGAGCTGTTTACCCGTTACGCCGACCAGGTTTTTGCCCGCTATGCCGGTCGCGTTTCGCGCTGGTTTGTGTTTAACGAGCCGATTGTGGTGCAGACGCGGGTCTATCTCGATGCGCTGCGCTGGCCTTATCAGCAGAACACCCACACCTGGATGCAGTGGAACCACCATAAAAATCTCGCCACGGCGAAGGTGGTGAAGCTGTTTCGTGAACAGGGCTACAGCGGCAGCGTCGGTACGATTCTCAATCCCGAAGTGACCTATCCGCGTTCTGCGGCCGCCCACGATCAGCAGGCGGCGGAGATCTACGATCTGTTCTACAACCGCGTGTTTCTCGATCCGGCGATCAAAGGCGCTTATCCCGCCGAGCTGATGGCGCTGCTGCAAAAACATGATATTCAATGGGATTATACTGCCGAAGAGCTGGCGCTGATCGCCGAACATCGCGTCGATGAGGTTGGGCTGAATCTCTATTATCCGCATCGGGTAAAAGCGCCGTCGCGCGCCTGGCATGCGGAAACGCCTTTTCATCCCGCCTTTTATTACGAGCACTTTGAGCTGCCGGGACGACGGATGAACCCGTCACGCGGCTGGGAAATTCAGCCGCGCATCGTCTGGGATATGGCGCAGCGCATGAAGCAGGAATATGGCAATTTTCCGTGGTTTATCGCCGAAAACGGTATGGGCATCGAAAATGAAGCGCGTTTTCGTCAGGAAAATGGCGAAATTCAGGACGATTACCGCATCAATTTTATCGCTGAGCATCTTTACCAGGCACTGCTGGCACGCGAAGCGGGCTGTAACTGTCTGGGTTACATGCTGTGGGCGTTTACGGACAACGTCTCACCGATGAACGCCTTTAAAAATCGCTACGGCCTGATTGAGATCGATCTTGAGCATCAACGTCAGCGCCGGATGAAAAAATCCGCGCACTGGTTCCGCACGCTGCGCGACAGCCGACAGTTAACCCTCACGCTGGATGATGAGGATAAATAAGGAGTTACCCATGAAACGTATCGTACTCGCCTGCGCTGCAGGCATGTCTACCTCAATGGTGGTGACGCGGATGGAAAAAGAGGCGACCGCCCGTGGCCTGAGCTATCACATTTATGCCATTCCGGAGCAGAACCTGCGCGAAGAGCTGGAAAACAATCCCGGCGAGGTGGCGGTGGTGCTGCTTGGGCCGCAGGTGCGCTTCAAGCTGGAGGAGAACCGCAAACTCACCGACAGCCATCAGATTCCCATCGCGGTGATCGATTCCGTGGCTTACGGCACGCTCAATGGTGCAAAAGTACTCGATCAGGCGCTGGCTTTGGTAAACTAGCGCTTCATCGTCATAATGCGCTGCCGCAGCCAGGCGGCGCATAACGTATCATCATATGCGCTGACGATTTTATCTGTTCGTTAAGGGTTAAGGTGATCACGTGGAGAAGGGTGCAGTGCCGCAAGAAAAGAAGCAGTATCAGGAGATTGGCCAGCACCTGCGCCAGCAAATTATCGATGGCATGTATGCGGTGGGCTCGCGCTTGCCGACCGAACGCGCCATTGCCGAAACCTGGGGCGTCAGCCGCACTATCGTGCGCGAAGCGTTATTGATGCTGGAGCTGGAGGGCACCGTTGATATCCGGCAAAGCTCCGGCGTGTATGTGATGCGCATTCCTTCCGCCACCAGTGATGAAGAAGAGGCCTTTTTTCGCAGTGACGTTGGCCCGTTTGAGATGCTACAGGCGCGTCAGCTGTTGGAGAGTAACATCGCCGCCTTTGCTGCCCGCATGGCGACCAAAGCGGATATTGAGAATCTGCGCCGCACGCTGGAGCAGGAACAGCGTGCCATCGCCATGAACGACAGCAGCCAGGACAACGATAAGCTGTTTCATCTGCTGCTGGCGGGCGCCACGCAAAATCAGATGTTGCTGGATACCGTGACCAGCGTCTGGCGCCATCATGAAAACAATCCCTTATGGCAACAGCTGCGTGCGCACATTGAAACCCGCAGCTATCGCCTTAAGTGGCTGAGCGAGCACCAGACTATTCTCGCCGCGCTGCGACGCCGCGACGTGATGGGTTCATGGCAGGCGATGTGGCAGCACCTGGAAAATGTAAAAAACACGCTGCTTGAAATCTCGGATGCTAACGCTCCGGATTTCGATGGTTATCTGTTTGAATCGGTGCCGATTTTTCAGGGCAAGCTGATGTAGGAGTGGGGGCTGGGCCAGAAAGGCCAGCGGGTTTGCCCGAAAGCGGGCGGCTTTGCGTGGTGCCCGGAGGCGGGCGGCCTTTAACGTTAACGGCTGCTTCGTTCTGCCTGACAGGCGGCTTCTTAAGGTCAAAAGCTATTTCGTTCTGCCTGAAGGCAGCCCGGGCAGGGCCAGGTCAAAAGCGATTTCGTACAGGCTAAAGCCTGCCCGAGCAGGGCCGGCAGTCGCCCCGGCCCTGCACCCGCGCTATCCGGCAAACACAACCGCCCGCTGCGCGGGTGCCCTCAGCAAAAGCGTTTTCCTGACGGACCAGGCGCGATTCGGAGTATTCGCCTCATCCTGAGGCTCACCCCTTCGGGGCAGCGCAAGCGCTGTTCAAAAACGCTCCCGGCGTTTTTGTCTGCTCAACGCACCTTCTCGCCGCATCCCTGCGGCTCATCCTGGAAAATGCTTTCGCCTCGGCGTTTGTGATTCCTCCTCAAGGTCAAAACCCAGGTCAAAACCGAAAAGATAAAAGATGAAATTCTAAATAAAACCTTAAATTCTAAATAAAACCCAAAACCCAAAACCCAAAACCCAAAACCCAAAACCCAAAGTTCAAAGTTCAAAGCCCACAATTCAAAGCTCAAAGCTCAAAGCTCAAAGCTCAAAGCTCAAAGCTCAAAGCTTAAAGCTTAAAGCTCAGCACCCAGAATCCAGAATCCAGAATCCAGGGAGCCTTAATCTGATATCTGAAACTAAAAATTAAAGTACCTTTGCCTTTGCCTTTGCCTTTGCCTTTGCCTTTGCCTTTGCCTTTGCCTTTGCCTTTGCCTTTGCCTTTGCCTTTGGTGTTTGGCTTTGGCTGTGTTTTAGATGTTCAGGTTTTGACCTGGGCTTTGATTTTGACCTGGGTGTTGACCTTTAGAGGCATCACCACCGCTGAGGAGGTGAACATTTTAGGATGTCCCGCCATGGATGGCGGGACAAGGGAGCGCTGAGCAGGAGCGAATCGCGAGCGGTCCGTGAAGAAATGTGAACCGACGAAGGTACCCGCCTGCGGCG
>Ga0308170_10000134_pt1 | contig 136251 bp, 100 predicted proteins | sample PhyBR2_2_FD_202136 | JGI IMG/M metagenome (GOLD analysis project Ga0308170, IMG submission 202136) | Phyllosphere microbial communities from UC Gill Tract Community Farm, Albany, California, United States - DLSLSB.R2 | ecosystem: Host-associated > Plants > Phyllosphere > Unclassified | place... | reverse complement strand
TGGCTATCTACCGTCCCTATAATTAGCACTCGTTAGCAGAGAGTGCTAACAACTCTTTGCAGCCAGCGCAGCGCCTCCAACATTTGCTGCAACGGTATCAAAAACGCTAGTCAATCCATTGAATATTAAGGAGTTTTGCATGAACCTTCGTCCTTTGCACGATCGCGTTATCGTCAAGCGTCTCGACCAGGAAACCAAAACTGCGTCCGGCCTGATCATTCCTGATGCCGCGGCAGAAAAGCCAGACCAGGGCGAAATCCTCGCCATCGGTAACGGCAAAGTGCAAGACAACGGCCAGGTTCGCCCGCTGGAAGTCAAAGTCGGCGACCGCGTGCTGTTCGGCAAATACTCCGGCCAGGCTGTCAAAGTCGACGGCGAAGAGCTGCTGGTGATGCGCGAAGAAGACATCATGGCTGTCGTCTCGCTGTAATTCCTGACCACATTTACGAATCTCGGAGAAATAACAAATGGCAGCTAAAGAAGTAGTATTCGGCGACGCAGCGCGCGCCAAGATGGTCGAAGGCGTCAACATTCTGGCCAACGCGGTCAAAGTGACCCTGGGCCCGAAAGGCCGCAACGTCGTGCTGGAGCGCTCGTTCGGCGCGCCGACCGTCACCAAGGATGGTGTCTCGGTCGCGAAAGAAGTCGAACTCAAGGACAAGCTGCAGAACATGGGCGCGCAGATGGTCAAGGAAGTCGCTTCCAAGACCAGCGACAACGCCGGTGACGGCACCACCACCGCAACCGTGCTGGCACAAGCCATCGTGCGCGAAGGCATGAAGTTCGTCGCTGCCGGCATGAACCCGATGGACCTCAAGCGCGGCATCGACAAGGCAGTTGCTGCCACCGTCGAAGAGCTGAAGAAAATCGCCAAGCCAACCACCACCACCAAAGAGATCGCGCAAGTCGGCGCCATTTCGGCCAACTCGGAAACCTCGATCGGCGAGCGCATCGCTGAAGCGATGGAAAAAGTGGGCAAGGAAGGCGTCATCACCGTGGAAGACGGCAAGTCGCTGAACGACGAGCTGGACATCGTGGAAGGTATGCAGTTCGACCGCGGCTACCTGTCGCCGTACTTCATCAACAACCCGGACAAGCAAGTTGCTGTGCACGAACAGCCGTTCATCCTGCTGTGCGACAAGAAGATCTCGAACATCCGTGACCTGCTGCCGGTACTGGAACAAGTCGCCAAGGCCGGCCGTCCGCTGGTGATCGTCGCCGAAGACATCGAAGGCGAAGCACTGGCAACCCTGGTGGTCAACAACATCCGTGGCATCCTGAAGACCGTCGCCGTCAAGGCGCCAGGCTTTGGCGACCGCCGCAAAGCCATGCTGGAAGACATCGCCATCCTGACCGGTGGCCAGGTCATCGCCGAAGAAGTCGGCCTGACCCTGGAAAAGGTTACCCTGGCGGAACTGGGCCAGGCAGCGCGCGTCGAAGTCGGCAAGGAAAACACCATCATCATCGACGGCGCCGGCCAGGCCGAATCGATCGAAGGTCGTGTCAAGATGATCCGCACCCAGATCGAAGAAGCGACCTCGGACTACGACCGTGAAAAACTGCAAGAGCGCGTGGCCAAGCTGGCCGGCGGCGTTGCCGTGATCCGCGTCGGTGCAGCCACCGAAGTCGAGATGAAAGAGAAGAAAGCACGCGTCGAAGATGCACTGCACGCTACCCGCGCTGCCGTGGAAGAAGGCATCGTTGCCGGCGGCGGTGTTGCCCTGCTGCGCGCTCGCGCCAACATCACCGTCAAAGGCGACAACCCAGACCAGGACGCAGGCATCAAGATCGTCCTGCGCGCAATGGAAGAGCCACTGCGCATGATCGTCCAGAACGCCGGCGACGAGCCATCGGTCGTCGTTGCTGCAGTGTTGGCCGGCACCGGCAACTACGGCTACAACGCTGCCAACGGCACCTACGGCGACATGGTCGAAATGGGCGTGCTCGATCCTGCCAAGGTCACCCGTTCGGCGCTGCAGAACGCAGCGTCGATCGCCGGCCTGATGCTGACCACCGACTGCATGATCTCGGAAGTCACCGAAGACAAGCCAGCCGGCGGTATGGGCGGCATGGGCGGTATGGGTGGCATGGGCGGCATGGACGGCATGATGTAATTTGCCGGGCCAAGGCCCAGTTTGAAAGACGGCACGCGGCGGCAACGCGGCGTGCCGTCTTCCAGGCAAACAAAAACCCGCGAGGTTCACGCCTCGCGGGTTTTTTGTCGTCCGCGACTTTGGACGCCGTTGTCGGATCAGCGCCCGGCGCGGATGCCCTTGCGGCGCAGCCACAGCAGCGCAGCGGCGGCGGCGCTGCTCAGCCACAGGGTGCCCGGCTCGGGCACCTCGGTCGGCGCGGCGGGCAGTTCGGTGTCGCCGGACGCTGGAGGCAGCGGTGCACCCGGCGTGGCCGGGCCTTGCGGCGGCAGTTCGGGGCCGGTGTCCGGCGCCGGGGTCGATGGCTGGTCGCTGGCGCCGGGGTTGCCGGGGTTGCCGGGATTGCCGCCGCCATTGTTGCCATTGCCATCGCCGGAACCGCCCGTCCCCGGGACTTCGGCTGCGCCATTGCCACCCGTAGCAGGAGGGCCCGCGTCGCCACTGCCGGCGCCTGGCGTGGCAGGATCGCCTGTGCCGGGCGTGGCAGAGGGATCGTCACCCGCCGGCGTGTCACTGCCACCGGTGGCAGGCGTGGCGCCGCCACCAGGCGCCTGCACGGTTTGCCCGCCGCTGCCGCTGCCGCTCGTCCCGCCGTTCGATGAGCCGACGCCCGGCGTCGCGTCCGGATCGTTTTGCGAGGAGCCGCCCTGCTTCGTGGGGCTGACGCGATTGCCTGTACTCATGCCATACAAGCCAGAGCGGTCGGCCTGCGGCACCGACGGCATGCTGGAACGCATGCTCGCCAGCGACGACGCCGGCTGCGCCAGGCCGCCCCCATCCGGGAAGTAGCCGAGCGGGTAGCGCGAACCGCTGCCGCCCTCATCTCCATCGACGCCGGCCGCGGTGGCCAGGAACATGCCCTCGACCTCGCCGCTCGCGCTGGCCAGCACGGTGTCGAGTTCCGCCTCGCTCGGGCCATGCGCTTCGACCGGGAACCGCGGCACGTCCGAAATGCGGTTGGCGCAGCGCGCGCGCATCTCGTTTTCGCCGTCCGTGAACAGCGTTTCGCCCTGCGCCAGCATGAGTTTTTTTGCGGTCCAGAACACCTGGTCGCCCTTGCGGTACGACACATAGACGGCGCGCGGTTTGGTAACCGTGACTGCCCGGGCCCGCGCGACGTCGAAGTCGGCGTAGTGCGCGGCCACGACGCGGTCGGCACTGATCACGCGCTTGAGTTCAGCCACGTCGGCGACGCCGCCGGGGATGATCGAGTATGGATAGACGCGCCGCGCGGCGCTCTCCCGGTTGTGCGCTGCGGTCGGTGCGGCCGAGCTTGGGGCCGGCGTCGACATCAGGCTGCTGCCGATAGCCATGCCGCTTTCCTGACGCGACGCCATCAGGTCCGGCGCCAGCAGTGCCGTAACACCGGCCACGACGCTGAACACGGCGAACGCACCAAGACGCTGTTCGCGGCGCGACGCTTTTTCCAGGCGGCGGGTGTAGGCAGTACGGAAGTCCATCGGGAGGGCGCAGGTAGGAGAGGTCCTACAGAATAGCAGTCTTTCCAGTAGTAAATTGCCCTTCCCCATCAAAAAATGGCAAATCGTGGCGCAAATGTTGAAATTGTTTCCACATGGAAAATATATACATTTTCGTGCCATGCGCTCGATGACAATCAGAAAACGTCATCACGACCGCAACGATGGTTACCATCAGCGTCGCAAGCGCACGCAAGTTGCCGCTTGAACACGCATGGTTTAGTATGACCGCCTCACTTCACGAGGCATTTCATGTTCCCACGCGCCGCATCATCCCCGTCCCTGCGCTTGCTGGTTGCCGCGCTCGCGCTGTCGTGCGTCGTCGCCGGCTGCAAACGCGCCGAGCGTGACGAACCCAAGCCGGCGCCGGCCGCGCCAGCCGCGCCGGCCGTCGCTGAAAAGCCGGTGCAAACCAAGGATCAGGCGATGGCCACGTTGCTGGCCCTGCCAGAACTGCAGACCTGGTCGAAGCAGATCGAAACCCGTTCGCGCGGCAAGGCGCATGGCGCGGTGATCGAAGACAATCCGATCCCGCGCGAAATCAACGGCAAGAAGTATTACCAGCTCAGTTTTGTGGAAGACCGCGCCCAGGACGTGCAGCGGCGCGAAAGCTTTCTGGTGGCGCAGGACGGCGGCGAGATCCTGGTGGAAGACACCGATAATGAAACCCTGCTCAGCTTGCAGGAATGGCGCCGTACGATCGAGCGGGTTGATTTGAAGAGCGCTCACTGACACCACTAGCGTAGCAGCAACGACAAAGGGCCGCAGCGGATACCGCTGCGGCCCTTTTTATTGGTGCTGATTGACGCTTACCGATCCGCCGGCAAGGTCCCGAACCAGGCGCCATACGGCGGCAAGGTCACGCGGCCGCGCTCGGCGCTGCCCGGCAAGCCGTCGACCGCGATCCGCGCTGCGCCGTCGGTGGCCGGCCAATCGAAGCTGATCGGCGCGTTCGACAGGTTGAACGCGGCCAGCACGCTGACCTCGCCGGCCAAATCGCGGCGCAGTGCCAGCGCCGGTTCCGGGGCGTCGAAGAAAGCGATCTCGCCGCGCGTCAGTTGCGGCAGCGTACGGCGCAGCGCGATGAAGCGGCGCTGGAAGTTCAGCATCGAATCCGGATCCTGGTCCTGCCGGTCGACCGCGGCGGCGGCGTGCAAGGGATCGACAGGCAGCCACGGCTGGCCAGTGGTGAAGCCGGCGTTCGGCGCATCGGCCTGCCACGGCATCGGCGTGCGGCAGCCGTCGCGCCCCTTGAACTCGGGCCAGAAGGTCTTGCCGTACGGGTCTTGCAGCAACTCGTACGGCACGTCGGCTTCGGTCAGCGCCAGCTCGTCGCCCTGGTACAGGCACGGCGTACCCTTCAGCGCCAGCTGCATTGCCAGCACCATCTTGCCCAGCGCCGGTTCGGCCGGCGTGGCGCCCGGCTGGCCCCAGCGCGTCATGACGCGGATCGCATCGTGGTTGCCGACCGACCAGGAGGCCCAGCCTTCCTTCACGCGTGCGCCGAAATCCTCGAGCTGGGTGCGGATATGGGCCGCCGTGAACACGGGCGTCAGGAAATTGAAGCTGTACGCCATGTGCAGCTTGTTGCCGCCGGCCATGTACTCGTTCATCTGGGCCAGCGCATCGTCCGAGCTGATCTCGCCGATCGAGACCGCGCCGAACTCGTTCAGCTGGGCGCGCACGCGCTCCATGAAGGCGACGTTCTCGGGCTGGGTCTTGTCGTAGATGTGGGCCTGCATGCCGTACGGATTCACATCGGTCACGGTCGAGGTGTCGCGCACCAGCGCCGGCGGATTGCTGCGCAGCTGGCGGTCGTGGAAGTGGAACACGCAGGCGTCCATGCGCACGCCGTCCACGCCGCGCTCGAGCCAGAAACGCTGCGCGTCCAGGTGCGCCTGCTGCACCAGCGGATTGTGGAAATTCAGCTGCGGCTGGCTCACCAGGAAATTGTGCATGTAGTACTGCTTGCGTCGGGTATCCCATTGCCAGGCCGAGCCGCCAAACACCGACAGCCAGTTGTTTGGCGGATTGCCGTCCGGCAGCGGATCGGCCCACACATACCAGTCCGACTTCGGATTGTCGCGGTTGGCGCGGCTTTCGACGAACCACGGGTGCGTTTCAGCGGTATGCGACATCACCTGGTCGATCATGATCTTCAGACCCAGGCTGTGCGCTTTCGCAATCAGGCGGTCAAAGTCGGCCAGGTCGCCGAACAGCGGGTCGACGTCGCAATAATCCGAAATGTCGTAGCCGAAATCGGCCATCGGCGACTTGAAGAACGGCGACAGCCAGACGATGTCCACGCCCAGGCTGGCAATATAGTCGAGACGCTCGGTGATCCCGTTCAGGTCGCCAACGCCGTCGCCATTGCTGTCCTGGAAGCTGCGCGGGTACACCTGATAGATGATGGCGTCTTGCCACCAGTTCGGATTGTCGAGCGTCGAGATCTGGGTCATGGCTGGTCCGGTCGATTTTAAAATTTTAGGCAATATACATCATGCAATAAGTGCTGACAATCGCGCGCTAACATTGTTTTATGCGTATAAACCCTTTGTATTCAATCGCTTGGCGCGACGAAAACGTTTCCAACGCTCACCTCTTGGTAGCTAAACTACGTGTGAATGTATCGCCTTTGTTTCACGGCGATATTTTTATTGCAAAACGTACCGGCCTCGGCATAGCATCGCGTCTGTTTGCCATTTTCAAGGAACCGGCCCATGACCGATCTCGCCAAACCGAACACCGGCCGCATGCCGCGCCAGATCCCCTACATCATCGCCAACGAAGGCTGCGAGCGCTTCAGCTTTTATGGCATGCGCAACATCCTGACGCCGTTCCTGATTACGACCTTGTTGATGTTCTTGCCGGAAGACATGCGCACCGGCGAAGCCAAGCACGTGTTCCACACCTTTGTCATCGGCGTGTACTTCTTTCCGCTGCTGGGCGGCTGGCTGGCCGACCGTTATTTTGGCAAGTACAACACCGTATTCTGGCTCAGCCTCGTGTACTGCGCGGGCCACGCCTGCCTGGCTATTTTTGAAGACAACGTCAACGGCTTCTATTTCGGCCTGTTCCTGATCGCGCTCGGCTCGGGCGGCATCAAGCCGCTGGTGGCCTCGTTTGTCGGCGACCAGTTCGACCAGACCAACAAGCACAAGGCCAAGGTCGTATTCGACGCCTTCTACTGGATCATCAACTTCGGCTCGTTCTTCGCGTCGCTCCTGATGCCGCTGCTGCTGCGCGACTACGGTCCGGCCTGGGCCTTCGGCGTGCCGGGCATCCTGATGTTCATCGCCACCATGGTGTTCTGGAGCGGCAAAAAGAAGTACGTGCATATTCCACCGGCGCCGGCCAATCCGCATTCGTTCATGAACGTGGCGCGCACTGCGCTGCTGGCGCGCCGAGACGGGGCAGGCCGTCCGGGCTTGACCGTGGCCGTCATCGGCGCATTGGGTGCCCTGCTGTCACTGGCGATGATCCCGCAGTGGGGCTTCGTGATTGCAGCCTGTACCGCCCTGGTGCTGGTGATGGCCTTCGGCGGCATCGGCGCCTCGATGCAGCTCGATCGCGCGCGCGGCGTCCACCCGCAAGACGCAGTGGACGGCGTGCGCGCCGTGCTGCGTATCCTGATCGTGTTCGCGCTGGTGACGCCGTTCTGGTCGCTGTTCGACCAGAAGGCCTCGACCTGGATCGTGCAAGCCAACGCCATGACCACGCAAGTGAACTTCCTCGGCTGGACCATTGACGTGATCCCGGCCCAGATGCAGGCCCTCAACCCGCTGCTGGTGATGCTCTTAATCCCGTTCAACAACTTCGCCCTGTTCCCCTTGATGCGCAAGTTCGGCATCGAACCGTCGCCGCTGCGCCGCATGACCGCCGGCATCGCACTCTCGGCCGCGGCCTGGATCGTGGTCGGCAACCTGCAAGTGGCGCTCGACGCCGGCGACGCCGTCTCGATCGCGTGGCAGATCGCGCCGTACGCGCTGTTGACGCTGGGCGAAGTGCTGGTCTCGGCCACCGGCCTCGAATTCGCCTACAGCCAGGCGCCAGCATCGATGAAGGGCGTGATCATGGCGCTGTGGTACCTGGCCGTGACGGTCGGTAACCTGTGGGTGCTGATCGTCAACGCCAGCGTCAAGAACGAATCGGTGGTGTCGTACATCGAAGGCTCGGGCGTGGGTGTGATGGCGTTCCAGATGTACTTCTTCGCCGCGTTTGCGCTGCTGTCGGCGCTGGCCTTCGGCTGGTACGCGACGCGTTACAAGATGGTCGACCATTACCGCGGCACCGCTGCCTGAATCCGATGAAACCACTGCACCTCGCCGTCATTGCGGCATTCGCTTCGACCCCGGCCTTTGCCGCCGTGCCGCTGGAAGCCTGCGACAGCCCGTCGTTCCAGGAAGTCCTGAACGCCTCGAGCGAAAAGCTTGACGCACGCGCCGTGTGGCTGGACAAGCGCCTGGTGCGCTGGCCCGGCGCCGCGTCCGATGGCGCCTTCCGCCTGTACCACTCGCCGGCCGGCGCGATCGTCGCCAAACCGGGCGCGAAAGTCACGGGCGCCGCCGGTGCGCTGGAACTGGGCGTGTCCAATGCCCCGGTGCCGCACGCCGTGGCGACCCGCTTCAAGTATGTCGCCGCCGGCCCGACCCTGAGCGTGCGCGACACCGACCTGGCTCAGTTGCCTGCGCTGCACCGCGAACAGCTGGTACTGGTGCAGGAAGGCGCGGACGGCGTCGTCATCGCCGCTACGCGCCTGCAGGCGGCCGGCGCGCTGGACGACCTGTACGCCGCAGCCGACGCCATCCCCGACCTGGGCGCCACGCCGCGCGCCAAGCAGACCACCTTCAAACTGTGGGCGCCGACGGCGCGCCAGGCCGCCGTCTGCACCTACGACAGCGCCACCGGCAAGGCGTCCGGCGTGCAGCAGATGGCGCTCGACGAACACACCGGCGCGTGGGCTTTCAGCGTGCCGCGCGACCTCTCGGGCACCTATTACAAGTACGCGGTCGACGTGATGGTCGACGGCGCCGGCCTGGTGCGCAATCTGGTCACCGACCCGTATTCGGTCAGCCTGAACGCGGACTCCAAGCGCAGCTATGTGGCCGATCTCGATGCGGCGAACCTCAAGCCGCAGGGTTGGGATGCCACACGCGCGCCAGACACCGTCAAGGCGCCGACCGACATGGCGATCTACGAGCTTCACGTGCGCGATTTCTCGCTGATCGATCAAACCGTGCCGGAAGCCAAACGCGGCAAGTACGCGGCCTTTGGCGAGTCCAACTCGAACGGCATGAAGCATCTGCGCGCATTGGCCAAGGCGGGCCTGACCGACATCCACCTGCTGCCGGTGTACGACATCGGCAGCATCCCGGAAATCGGCTGCGCCCTGCCCGCACCGACTGGCGCTGCAGAGAGCGAATCGCAGCAAGCCTTGATCCGCAAGACCGCGCATACCGACTGCTTCAACTGGGGCTACGATCCGCAGCACTTCAATGCGGTCGAAGGCAGCTACGCCAGCGACCCGCAGGACGGCGCGCGGCGCGTCAATGAGTTCCGCCAGATGGTGATGGATCTGCACAATGCCGGCCTGCGCGTCGGCGTCGACGTGGTCTACAACCACACCTTCATCGCCGGCCAGAACGAGAAATCGATCCTCGACCGCGTGGTGCCGGGCTACTACCATCGCCTCAACGCCACCGGTGGCATCGAGTCGTCGACCTGCTGCTTCAACACGGCCACCGAGAATACGATGATGGCCAAGCTGATGATCGATTCAGCCGTGCTGTGGACACGCCACTACAAGATCGATTCGTACCGCTTCGACCTGATGGGCCACCAGCCGCGCGCGGCGATGGAACGCCTGCAACGCGAAGTCAATCGCGCCGCCGGCCGTCACGTGCAGTTGCTGGGCGAAGGCTGGAACTTCGGCGAAGTGCAGGACGGCGCGCGCTTCGTGCAGGCCTCGCAGTTGTCACTCAACGGCAGCGGCATCGGCACCTTCAGCGATCGCGCACGCGACGCCGTCCGTGGCGGCTCGCCCGGGGACTCGGGTGACACGGTGCTGCGCCAGCAGGGCTACATCAATGGCCTGGTGTACGACCCGAACCGCCTCGGCGGCGGGCGCCAGCACAGCGACCTGCTCAAAGCTGCAGACCTGATCCGCGTCGGCCTGGCCGGCTCGGTGCGCGCGTTCCCGATGCAGACCTTCGACGGCCGCACTCGCAAACTCGAGAGCATCGTCTACGGCGGCAACCAGCCGGCCGGCTACGCCAGAGAACCGGGCGAAGCGGTCAACTACGTCGAGAACCACGACAACCAGACCCTGTACGACATCAATGTGCTCAAGCTCCCGGTGGGCACATCCGCCGCCGAGCGCGCGCGGGTGCAGGTGCTGGGCATGGCGATCAACGCCTTCAGCCAGGGCGTGGCGTATTACCACGCCGGCATCGACATCCTGCGTTCCAAGTCGCTCGACCGTAACAGCTTCAATTCGGGCGACTGGTTCAACCGCCTCGACTGGACCTACCAGGACAACTTCTTCGGCACCGGCCTGCCGCCCGCCGACGACAACGCCAAGGACTGGCCGATCTTCAAGCCCCTGCTGGCCAACGCTGCATTGAAGCCCGCCCCGGCCGACATCGCTTTCGCGCGCGACGCCTTCCGCGACCTGCTCGGCATCCGCGCCAGCACCACGCTGCTGCGCCTGCGCACGAGCGACGACATCGTCAAGCGCCTGCGCTTCTTCAACACGGGGCCAGGCCAGGTGCCGACCGTGCTGGCGGCATGGATCGACGGCCGCGGCTACCCCGGCGCGCGCTTCGGCGCCTTGACCTACCTGGTCAACGTCGACAAGACGGCGCAGACGATCAAGGACGACACCCTGCGCGGCAAGCGCCTGCGCCTGCATCCGGTGCACACGGCCAGGGGCGCGGCCGACAAGCGCGCGGCCCAGGCGCGCTTCGACAGCGGCAGCGGCACGTTCACGATTCCAGCGCGTACTGCGGTGGTGTTCGTGGCTGATTGAGTTTCGGGTGCTCGTCAGCGCCATGCCGAATGGGCAGGTAGAATCAACCGTTTCATCTACCGGATCTCCACCGCATGGCGCGCGACAATATCAGTGACATCCTCGTCTTCCTGGCCGTGGCCCGCGAGCGCAGCTTCACCCGCGCCGCGGCCAAGCTGGGCATGACGCAGTCCGCGCTCAGCCACATCATCCGGGCGCTGGAAGGCCGCCTCGGCGTGCGCCTGTTGACGCGCACCACGCGCAGCGTCTCGCCCACCGAGGCCGGCGAGCGGCTGCTGCAGAACGTGGCGCCGCGGCTGGAAGAGATCGACGCCGAGATCGCGGCCATCAGCGAATTGGGCGACAAGCCGTCGGGCCTGATCCGCATCACCTCGACCGACCACGTGATCGACAACTTCGTATGGCCACGCCTGGCCCCGGTGCTGCCGCAGTATCCCGACATCCAGGTCGAAGTGAGCAGCGACTACCGCATGGTCGACATCGCTGCCGAGCGCTACGACATCGGCGTGCGCTGGGGCGACCAGGTCGACAAGGACATGATCGCGGTGCGCCTGACGCCCGACATCAAGACCATGATCGTCGGCTCGCCCGCCTACTTCGCGCACCGCCCGATACCGACCTCGGTGCAGGACCTGGCAAAGCACAACTGCGTGCAGCTGCGCCTGGCCAGCAAGGGCGGCGTCTATGCCTGGGAGCTGCTGCAGGACGGTCGTCCGATCGAAGCGCGCCTGCGCGGCCAGTGCACTTTCAACAGCGTCTACCAGATGCGCAACGCGGCGCTCAGTGGCTCGGGCCTGGCCTACCTGACCGAGGACGTGGTGGCCGACCATGTGCGCGAAGGACGCCTGATCAGCGTGATGGAAAGCTGGTGCCCATCCTTCCCCGGCCTGCACGCGTACTACCCGAGCCGGCGCCATTCGTCGCGCGCGCTCGGGCTGGTGATCGACGCGATCCGCTACAAGGCTTGACGCGCTGCGCTCACGCCTTGGCGGCGCTTGTGCCGGCCAGCACCGCGAACAGCGCCGCCAGCAGCAGCACGATGGCGCTGGCGCCGAAGGTGAACACGTAGCCGCTGGCGTCGAACAGGATGCCGCCGACAGTGGCGCCGAGCGCGATCGCCAGCTGCACCACCGCCACCATCAAACCGCCGCCGGCTTCCGCATCCTGCGGCAACGAGCGCGCCAGCCAGGTCCACCAGCCGACCGGCGCCGCGGTCGCGATCAGCCCCCAGAAACCCAGCAACACGGCAACGACCGGGGTCGAGCCGCCAAAGGCCAGCAGCGCCAGCGCGATCGCCGCCATCAGCACCGGCATCACGATCAAGGTACGATATAAACTGTTTTCCTCGAGCAGCGCGCCGATCAGGGTGGTGCCGATGAAACCGGCCACGCCGACTGCCAGCAGCATCAGTGACAGCGTCGACACATCGACTTTCGTCACCGTCTCGAGGAACGGGCGCAGATAGGTAAACAGCGCGAACTGGCCCATGAACAGCAGGCTGACCGCGACCATGCCGAGCGCGATTTCGGGACGTTTGAGCAAGGCGAACAGGCTGCTGGCGCGTTCGTCGCCACTTGGGCGCATGGCCGGCAGGCTGGCCCACTTCCAGGCGAAGGCGATTGCCGCGAACGGGATCAGGCAAAAGAAGGCGCCGCGCCAGCCGATGATCGCGCCGAGAAAACTGCCCAGGGGCGCAGCGACCACCGTTGCCAGCGCATTGCCGCCGTTCAGAATGGCGAGCGCGCGCGGCACCTGGTCCGCCGGCACCAGGCGCATCGCGGTGGCAGCCGACATCGACCAGAAGCCGCCGATCGCCACGCCAATGAAGGCGCGCCCGATCATGAACACTGGATAGTTGGGCGCGAAGGCGGCGATGGTGCCGGACACGATCATCAACAGGGTCAAGCCGAGCAGCAGCGCCTTGCGGTCAAGCCGGCCGGCCAGCCGGGCGATGAACAGGCTCGTAATCAGGGCAAACGCGCCCGAGACCGCGATCGCCTGACCGGCCTGGCCTTCGCTGATGCGCAGGTCGGACGCGATCGGCGTGAGCAGGCTCACCGGCATGAATTCGGAGGCGACCAGAACGAAGGCGCCGAGCGACATGGCGAGCACTGCGCCCCATGCGGCAGGCTGGTTCGGAATCGTCACCGGAACGGCGGAAGATGATGCGGACGGGTTCATATATTTTTATTCAATACGACGCCCTGCCGCTCGCGCGGCATGGGGCAACACAAGTTGAGCTGAAACGGAAAAGAAGAATGCAAGCCGCCAGCGCAAGCCTGACATCAGACTGCGCTGGTGCCGGTACAAAGGAGAGAAGTCAAGCCGCCAGCGTCGCGCTGTCGATCACAAAGCGATACTTCACATCGCCCTTGAGCATGCGCTCATAAGCTTCGTTGATGCCATCCGCGCGAATCATCTCGATATCGGCCACGATCCCATGCTCGGCGCAGAAGTCGAGCATCTCCTGGGTTTCCGGAATCCCGCCGATCATCGAACCGGCAATCGCGCGCCGCTTCATGATCAGGTTGAACACGTTCGGCGACGGATGCGGCGTGGCCGGCGCGCCGACCAGCACCATGGTGCCGTCGCGCACCAGCAACTGCAGCAGCGCATCCAGGTCGTGCGGCGCGGCCACCGTGTTGACGATCAGGTCGAGCGAATTGGCATGCGCCGCCATCGCTTCAGCATCCTTCGAGACCACGACTTCGTGCGCGCCCAGGTCGTGAGCATCCTGACGCTTGTTTTCCGACGTGGTGAACGCCACCACATGCGCACCCATCGCGCGTGCCAGCTTGATGCCCATGTGACCCAGGCCGCCAATACCGACGATGCCGACCTTCTTGCCGGGACCGGCATTCCAGTGGCGCAGCGGCGAATAGGTCGTAATGCCGGCGCACAGCAGCGGCGCCACGGCGGCCAGCTGCTCTTCGGGGTGCGTCACGCGCAGCACGAAGCGCTCGTGCACGACGATCTGTTCCGAGTAGCCGCCCAGCGTGTGGCCCGGCGCGTCCGGGGTCGGCGAATTGTAGGTGCCGACCATATTGTCGCAATAGTTTTCCAGGCCGTCGCCGCAATCCGGGCATTCCTGGCAGCTGTCGACCATGCAGCCAACGCCGACCAGGTCGCCCTGCCTGAGGTTCTTGACGTGGGCGCCGACGGCCGCGACGCGGCCGACGATTTCGTGGCCCGGCACGCATGGGTACTTGGTGCCGGCCCATTCGCCGCGCACCTGGTGCAGGTCGGAGTGGCACACGCCGCAGAAGGCGATGTCGATCTGGACGTCGTGCGCGCCCGGCGCGCGGCGGGTGATGGTCAGCTGTTCGAGCGGTTGGTCGCCGGCGTGGGCGCCGTAGGCTATGACGGTCATGGAGTGCTCCTCGATAAGGTCGGTAAAAAGTGCGAACGCACGCAGCGTTCAGCTTACAAACATGTTAACGGAAAACCGGCTCGTGCGACCGAGCCGGTTTTGCATGCCCTTATGAAGCGACGTCATCAATCGACGCCGGATTGCCACTCATCTGTTCATGAGCAGCATCCCGCCCTTACGTCGCTTCGGGCATCTTGCGCAGCAGCTTATCAAGGGTCACCGGATACTCGCGCACGCGCACGCCGGTGGCGTTATAGATCGCATTCGCCACCGCCGCGCCAACGCCGCACAGGCCCAGCTCGCCCACACCCTTGGCCTTCATCGGCGACGAGTAAGGATCGGTTTCTTCAATGAAGACCACTTCCTGGTGCGGAATGTCGGCATGCACCGGCACTTCGTAGCCGGCCAGGTCGTGGTTGACGAAGAAGCCGAGGCGCTTGTCCACCGCCAGCTCTTCCATGAGGGCTCCGCCCACGCCCATGGTCATGGCGCCGATCACCTGGCTGCGTGCGGTCTTGGGGTTCAGGATGCGCCCGGCCGCGCACACCGCCAGCATGCGGCGCACGCGGATTTCGGCGGTGTCGATGTCGACCCCGACTTCGACAAAATGCGCGCCGAAGGTCGATTGCTGCACCTGCTTGGACATGTCGGCGTATTCCATCTTGTCTTCAGCCGTGATGGCGCCGCCGCTGGCAACCTGCTTCAGGTCGAGCGCGCGTTCGCCCACGCGCACGCTGCCATCGGTGAATTCGGCCTTGGCCGCGTCCAGGCCGGCCTTTTGCGCGATCTGCTCGCGCAGCTTGACGCAGGCCGCGTACACGCCGGCGGTCGAGCTGTTGGCGCCCCACTGGCCGCCCGAGCCGCTCGAGACCGGGAAGTCCGAGTCGCCCAGCAGCACCTTCACGCGCTCGATCGGCAGGCCGAGCATCTCGGCTGCGGTCTGGGCGATGATGGTGTAGGTGCCGGTGCCGATGTCGGTCATGTCGGTTTCCACCGTCACGCTGCCATCGGTTTCCAGGCGCACGCGCGCGGCCGACGTCATGAGCATGTTGTTGCGGAAGGCCGAGGCCACGCCCATGCCCACCAGCCAGCGGCCGTCGCGCACCGTGCCCGGCTTGGCCTGGCGCTTGCTCCAGCCGAACTTGTCGGCGCCTTCGCGCAGGCAAGCCACGTAGCGGCGGGTCGAGAACTTGCGGCCCGGCTTTTCCGGGTCGACCGTGGTGTCGTTGATGATGCGCAGGGTGACCGGGTCGATGTTCAGCTTTTCGGCCAGTTCGTCGACCGCCACTTCAAGTGCCATCATGCCCGGCGCTTCGCCCGGCGCGCGCATCGCGTTCGCTTCCGGCAGATCGAGCTTGGCCAGCTTCAGCTCGGTCAGGCGGTCGGCGCCGCGGTACAGCAGGCGTGTTTGCTGGGTTGCCGGTTCCGGTGCGCCTTCCGGCAAGTCGCCCGACCAGCTCTGGTGCGAGATTGCCGTGATGCGCCCTTCGCGGTTGGCGCCCAGGCGGATGCGCTGGATGGTGGCCGGACGGTGGGTGGTGTTATTGAAGATCAGGGCGCGTTGCAGCGCCACCTTGACCGGACGCCCGGCCGCGCGCGCGCCCAGCGCCGCCAGCAGCGCTTCGGAACGCAGGAACAGTTTGCCGCCGAAGCCGCCGCCGATGTAGGGCGAAATCAGGCGCACCTTGTCGGCCGGGATGCCCAGCGTCTTGGCCAGGTCGCCCTTGCCCCAGGCGATCATCTGGTTCGAGGTCCACACCGTCACGCGGTCGCCGTCCCACTTGGCGATCGATGCATGCGGCTCCATCATCGCGTGACTCTGGTCCGGCGTGGTGTAGGTCAGATCGAGCTTGACCGGCGCCGCGGCGAAGCCCATTTCGAAGTCGCCGGCCCTGGACACCGGATCGTGCTTCTTGTCGGCGATCGGGGCGCCGGCCTTGGCCTTGGCCAGGTCGTAGGCGCCCTCCTCTTTCGCGTACTGCACCTTGACCAGCGCCGCGGCGGCGCGCGCCTGCTCGAACGTTTCGGCCACCACCAGCGCGATCGCCTGGTGGTAGTGCTCGATGACCGGACCGCCCAGCAGCTTGGCGGTATTGAACTTGCCCTTGTCCAGGGTGCCGGCATTGTCGGCGTTGACGACGGCGATCACGCCCGGCGCGCCGCGCGCGGCGGCGATGTCCATCGAGACGATGCGGCCCTTGGCGATGCCGGCGCCGACGATGTAGCCGTAGGCGGCGTTCGGCGCCGCCGCGTGCTGCTCATAGGCGTACGGCGCCAGGCCCGTGGTTTTCAGCGCGCCGTCGACGCGGTCGAGCGGTTTGCCGACCACCTGCATGCGGTCGATCGGATTGGTGGTGGCGGGTTTGGTGAATTTCATGGTCAGCCTTTCTTGGCGTCAATCAGCACCGCGTTCAGCGTGCGCCGAACCAGGACCAGTTTGTAGGCGTTGTGCTCATCGGTACGGGCAGCGGCCAGCAACTGGCCGGCTGCGGCCTGGGCGCCTTGCGGCAGGGCCGCATCGGCCGCTGCCACGCGCCATGGCTTGTGCGCCACGCCGCCCACGGCCACGCGGCCAGTGCCGTCGGGCTGCACCACCGCCGCCACCGAAATCAGGGCGAACGCGTACGAGGCGCGGTCGCGCACCTTGCGGTAATAGTGCTTGCCGCCCAGCGGCTTGGGCAGCGTCACCGCGGTGATCAGTTCACCCGGGGCCAGGCTGTTCTCGATGTGCGGGGTGCTGCCCGGCAGGCGATAAAAGTCGGCGATCGGGATGGTGCGCCTGGCGCCATTCGGGTTCACGGTTTCGATGCCGGCGTCGAGCAGCTGCATGGCCACCGCCATGTCGCTCGGGTGGGTGGCGATGCAGGCGTCGCTGTGGCCGACGATGGCGTGGCCGCGCGTGTAGCCGCCGATGGCCGAACAACCGCTGCCCGGCACGCGTTTGTTGCAGGCCTGGTTGGTGTCGTAGAAGTACGGGCAGCGGGTGCGCTGCAGCAGGTTGCCGGCGGTGGTGGCCTTGTTGCGCAGCTGCGCCGAGGCGCCGGCCAGCAGCGCGCGCGCCAGCACCGCGTAGTCGCGGCGCACGCGTTCGTCGCTTGCCAGGTCGGCGTTGAGCACGAGCGCGCCGATGCGCAGGCCGCCCTCGTTCGTGGCTTCGATCTTGTCAAGGCCCAGGCCATTGACGTCGACCAGGTGCGGCGGGGTTTCGATCTCGAGCTTCATCAGGTCGAGCAGGTTGGTGCCGCCGGCGATGAAGCGCGCGCCGGGCACGCGCATCACTGCCGCTGCCGCTTCTTGTGGGGTCTTGGGACGCTCGTAGCTGAAGGCCTTCATGCTGCACCGCCTTTCGCGCCGGCCACGCCAGCCACTTCGGTGATGGCGTCGACGATGTTCGAATAGGCGCCGCAGCGACAGATGTTGCCGCTCATGCGTTCGCGGATCTCGTCAATGCTCAGAAGCGGCTTGGCATTCAGGTCGCCCGTCACGTGGCTCGGGATGCCCTTGCGGATTTCGTCGATCACCGATACGGCCGAACAGATCTGGCCCGGGGTACAGTAACCGCACTGGTAGCCGTCGTGCTTCACGAACGCGGCCTGCATCGGATGCAGTTTGTCGGGCGTGCCGAGGCCTTCCACGGTGGTCACTTCGGCGCCGTCGTGCATGATCGCCAGCGACAGGCACGAATTGATGCGGCGGCCGTCGACGATGACGGTGCAGGCGCCGCACTGGCCCTGGTCGCAGCCCTTCTTCGAGCCGGTCAGGTGCAGGTGCTCGCGCAGCATGTCCAGGAGCGACGTGCGAGTGTCGAGCTCCATCTCGTGGCGCTTGCCGTTCACGCTCAGGGCCACCCTGGCGGTGACCGGGGCCGGGGTCGTGCCGCCGGCAACTGCCGGCTCGCCGCCCGGCTGGGCGCTCGCCACCGACGGCACCGCGGCGGCGGTGGCCGACAGCGCGCCGGTGATCAGGACGTTACGCCTGGTGTGGTTGATATTGTTGAGCTCATCCATGCTGGTGCTTCCTTTCGACTCATGGTCAGCAGGCCATGAGCGATGGACGCAATCCACCACCCCTCGGCCCGACGGGAAAAGAATCGATGTTAATGGATGTTCAACAGCGCACTCATGCAGGAATTCGCATGAGCTTATGATGTCAGCTCATCAATCGCGGGGATTGACGCAAGATGCGGGGAAAGGGCCGGCCGAACGGCAGGCCCGAAAAATACAGTTTATGCCAGGTCGGCCACCGGCTGCAACAGGTCGGCCATGCGCGCGATGGCGAAGGTGTTGCGCCCGGCCGCCTTGGCTTGGTACAGCGCGCCATCGGCCAGTTCGCTGATCGATTGCGCCGTCACGCCCGGCGCGTCGGCCAGGCCGATGCCGATCGTCGCGCTCACGCGCAGCACGTGGCTGCCGGCCATGAATGGCGCTTCCATCGCCTGCAGGATCTTCTTGGCCACCAGCTCGACGTCGCGCGGCGAGCCGCATTCTTCCAGCAGCACGGTGAATTCGTCGCCGGCCAGGCGCGCCACCAGATCCGAACTGCGCACCACGTTGCGCATCCGGCGCGCGAACTCCACCAGCACCATGTCGCCGATCGCGTGGCCGTGGCTGTCGTTGATGCGTTTGAAGTGATCGATGTCGAGGTAGAACAGCGCGAAGCCCTTTTCGCGCGAAGGCGCGCGCTCGACCGCGGTCTGCAGGCCGAGCTCGAACTGGCGCCGGTTCGGAATCCCGGTCAGCGCATCGGTGTGCGCCAGCGCGTGCAGGTTACGCTCGTGCATGCGCGCCGCGGTGGCGTCGGTGGTCAGGATATACACGCCGACCACGGCGCCGTCGCGCATGTCGGGCAGGAAGGTCGAGTGCACGATGCGCGCATGCTTCTTGCGGATGATGTCGTGCTCGCACTGCGACGCTTTGCCTTGCCAGGCGTCGTCGATCGCTTCCTTTTGCTGGGCAAAATATTCTTCGCCGAAGGCTTCGACCATGGTCAGGCCGACGATCTGCTCGGACGTCTTGCCCAGCCACGACTGGTGCACCACGTTGGCGAAGCCGTAGCGGTGCTCGTGGTCCAGGTACGCGATCAGCACCGGCAAATTGTCGGTAATGGTGCGCAGCCGGTTTTCGCTCTCCGCCAGGCGATTCTGCGAGGCGTTGAGCGCGGTGATGTCCTTCATCGCCACCACCGCGCCCAGGGTCTTGCCCTGCGCGCTGCGCAGCGGGCGGCCACTTGCCATCAGCGTGTAGGCATCGCGTCCGGTCGGTGCGATGACCATGGCGCCGCCGTGCACGACTTCGCCCTTCAGGGCGCGCACCAGCGGCACTTCGTCCATCGTCATGGCGGTGCGTCCGTCGGCATGGAACAGTGAATAGTGCTGCGGCCATTCGGCTGCCGGCACCGCCTTCAGGTCGGAGCCATGGAATTCGCGCGCGCTGCGGTTGAACAGCGACAGGTTGCCCACCGCGTCGCAGGCCACCACGCCGATGTCGATCGATTCGAGCACGGCGTCGAGCAGCTCTTCCTTTTCTTCCATCTGCTGCTGGATGCGGATGCGCTCGGAGATGTCGTTGACGAACGCGCCCACGTAGCGCGCATCGTTCCACTTGTGCGTGGCCAGCGTCATCTCGATCGTGATCTGGCGACCGCTGTGCGTCATGGCGGCCATCTGTACGCTCTTGGCCAGGTAAGGCCCGGCGCCAAGCTCGATCAATTGATGCATGTTCGCTTCGTGCGCCGCGCGCAGCGGCGCCGGCACGATCAGTTCGGCCAGCATGCGGCCGATGGCCTGCTCGCCGGTGTGGCCGAAGATGCGCTCGGCCGACGGATTCCAGGCCACCACGCGCCCTTCGCTGTCGGCGCCGATAAAGCCGCTGAACGACGAGGCGATGATGGTGCGGTTCCAGGCTTCGCTCTGGCGCAGCAACGCTTCTGCCGCCTGGTGCTGCGCCACCTTCTCTTCCAGCTCCGCGGTGCGGGCGGCGATGCGTCCTTCCAGCTCGGTGTTAAGCGACTTGAGCGCCTGCTCGGCCAGCATGCGCTCGGCGACGATCCGGGTCTGGTTCAGTTCAACCTCGACCAGCTTGGCCAGGTCCTTCAGTACCTCGCGCTGCTCGTTCGAAAAAGTGCGCGCTCTGGTGTCGATCACGCACAGGGTGCCGACCGGCTGACCGGCGTTGTACACCGGCTGGCCGGCATAGAAACGGATATGCGGCTCTCCCGTCACCAAGAGGTTCTTCGCGAAGCGCGCGTCGAGGGTGGCATCGTTCACCACCAGCATGTCGTCGGCAGCGAGCGCGTGGGCGCAGAACGACACCGAACGCGGGGTCTCGGCCGCGGCCAGTCCATAACGCGACTTGAACCACTGGCGGTCGGCGTCGACCAGCGACACCAGCGCGATCGGCGCGTCGAAGGTCATTGCCGCCAGCCGCGTAAAACGGTCGAAGCGGGTTTCGGCGGGCGTATCGAGGATGTCGAGCTCGGCCAGCGCGTCGAGGCGGGCCTGTTCTGAATAAGCGGATGGAACCATATTGAACCTGTGCGAAGTACCGTAACGATGAGCGGCGGGTCGGAGGCCGGAAGGAACGACAGGCGCCGGGGATACGGGGCAGCCAGGGTGAAATCTTAGCATGCGTTCCCTGTGGAAACTAATATTTCAGGGACTATCGTCGCGCGCCGTGCACGCTTTTCGTTAACTTGCCCACATATGTTTCTGTATAGCAATTTTATTCATGGAGTGTCGACAATACTCTTGCATTGCCGACAGCGCAGCGGCGCCAGTCGTTGGGCGGGGGCGCCGCGCGCCGTATGACGGCTAGATATCCAGGTGCGAAATCAGGAGGCGCCGCTCTTCGATGTCGTTCTGGCTGCCCTCTCCTTGCGGCCCGAGCGAAATCCCGACCGACATGATGTCGATGAGGAGCAGCTGCAGGATGCGCGAGATCATCGACAGGAACGTGGTGCTGTCTTCGCTGTGGTCGACCGCCAGGCACACATTGGCCTTCTTGGCCAGCGCCGACTTGCTGCTGGTGATGGCAATGACCGAGGCGCCGCAGGCGCGCGCGGTGTCGACCGCTTCGAGCAGCTCGGGCAACTGGCCGGCGGTGGAGATTGCAATCACCACGTCGCTTGGTCCCAACAGTCCCGCGGCCAGGTTGAACAGGTGCGAGTCGCCGTACAGCGCGGCCGGGATGCGGAAGCGGAAGAACTTGTGCTGGCCATCGAGCGCCACCACGCGCGAATTGCCCATCGCGTAGAACTCGACCCGGCGCGCGCGGCGCAGCAGTTCGATCGCGCGGTCGATCGCATGCACGTCGAGCTGGTCGCGAAATTTCAAAATCGCCGACACCGTGTTGTCGATCACCTTGGCCGACAGGTCGTGGGTGCTGTCGGTGACCCGCACCTGGCTGTGGCGCACGGGGATGGTGCCGGTCAGGCTGCCCGCGAATTTGAGCTTGAATTCGGCCAGGCCCTGGAAACCGAGCGAGCGGCAAAAACGGATCACGGTCGGCTGCGACACGTCGGCCAGGCGCGCGATCTCGGCGATCGGTTCGGACAATACCTTGCGCGGATGGTCGACCACCAGCGCCGCCACGCGCTGCTCGGCGGGCGAGAGTTCATGGCGCAGTTGCTGCACCCGGTCCATCAGGGTGTTGGCGCCGCTGCGTCCGCGCAGGTGTTCCGACAGGATCGCCGATACGCCGTACAGGGCCGGGTTCGGGGTCATGATCACGAACGTCGGGATCTGGGCGATATAGTCGGTAAAACGCCCCTTGGCTTCGAAGCGCGCGCGGAACGGGGAATTGGCAAACCACTCGCCCATGCGCGGCACGATGCCGCCGCCGATGAAGATGCCCCCAAAGGCGCCCAGCGTCACCGCCAGGTTCGCCGCCGCGCTGCCGAGCATGCCGGCAAAGGTTTCCAGCACTTCCAGCGACAGCGCGTCGCCATTTTCCAGCGCGCCGCTGATGATGTCGGCGGCGCCGCGCGGCGCCACGTCGACCCCGTTACGCTGCGCCAGCGCGCGGTAGATCAGTTCCATGCCCGGGCCTGAGATCAGGCGCTCGTTCGACACGTGCTTCCATTCGCGCCAGGCGAATTGCAGGATCGCGAATTCGCGCTCGTCGCTCGGCGCGAAGTTGACGTGGCCGCCTTCGCTGCCCAGGGTGACGAAGCCGTCGATGGTCGGGATCACGCCCGACACGCCCAGGCCCGTGCCTGGTCCCAGCACGCCCGACACCGCATGCGTCTGCGCGGCGCCGCCGCCGACCTGCATCAGGTCTTTCGGCTGGAAACCCGGCAGCGCCATCGCCAGCGCCGTGAAGTCGTTCACGATCAACAGCGTCGACAGGCCCAGCGTGCGGCGCACTTCGTCGGTCGAGAACTGCCAGTCGCGATTGGTCATGCGAATGAAGTCGCCGCTGATCGGATTGGCCAGCGCGAAGGCCGCGTGGTTGATGCGCTGGTTGGGGTGCTGCTCGAGGTAGGCGTGCAGCAGCGGCACGATGCCGTCGAAGTCGTCGCAGCGCAGCACCGCCACGCGACCCAGGACGCCGGGCGCGGTCTCCAGGCCAAAGCGCGCGTGGGTGGCGCCGATGTCGGCCAGCAGGCGCGGCCCGTCGGCAAAGGCGGCGCGCGGGGGTTTCGATGCGGGGGTGTCGGGGTCAACGGTCATCTTGTAAGGATACCATTGAAGTTATTGCAAACAAATGGGGAACGAGCGGGGAAGGCACCGTTCACCCCCCTCACCCGTCCAACCTCGGATCAGCGCACCAGGCCTTTCAACAGCGCCTTGTGAAACTGCACCGGATCCTGCATCTGCGGCGCGTGTCCCATCTCGGGGAAGGTCACCAGCACCGATCCCGGAATCGCCTTGCGCGTCTGCTCGGCCAGCACCGTGTAGTTGCCCAGCTTCGGCCGCACCGCTTCGGGCGCAGCGTCCTTGCCGATCGCGGTCGTGTCCTTCAACCCCATCAACAGGAAGGTCGGCACTTTGATCAAGGGGAATTCATGCACCACCGGCTGCGTATAGATCATGTCGTAGATGAGCGCCGAGTTCCAGGCCACGATTTCCTTGCCCTTGCCGCGGTACATCCCGACCAGCATCTGGACCCAGGTTTCATATTCGGGCTTCCACCCGCCGTTGTAATAGGTGCTGCGCTCGTAGTTGCGCACCTTCTCGGCCGAGGTATTCAGTTCGCGCTGGTACCACTTGTCCACGCCCAGCGACGGCACGCCCAGGTTCTTCCAGTCCTCCAGGCCGATCGGATTGATCATCACCAGCTGCTCGGTCGCTTCCGGATACATCAGCGCGTAACGCGTGGCCAGCATGCCGCCGGTCGAGTGGCCGACCACGATCGCTTTGTTCACGCCGATCGACGCCAGCAGCTTGCTTGTGTTGTCGGCCAGTTGCTGGAAGGTGTACTGGTAGTGGGCCGGCTTGGTCGACTTGCAGAACCCGATCTGGTCCGGCACCACCACGCGGTAACCGGCCTGGCTCAGTTCCCTGGTGGTGCCTTCCCAGGTGGCGCCACAGAAGTTCTTGCCGTGCATGAGGACCACGGTCTTGCCGTTGGCCTTGGCCGGCTTGACGTCCATGTACGTCATCTGCAGGTCGACGCCCTGCGACTTGAAGCGGTATTGCTGGGTCGGCGCCGGGTACTGGAAGCCTTCCAGTTCGGGGCCGTAGCTCGGCTCGGCATTCGATTGGGCGTGCGCCTGCATCGGCAACAGCGCGAGCGCGAGACTGGCGCCGGCGGCGGCGCGTGCAATGCGTGTAAAGACTGGCATGGCATTCAATCAAAGTTGACGGAATCACCAGTCTAGCGCACTTGCATGCGCGTCCGATACAGCAGTGTTACGCCAACAGCGCGCGCATCTCCGACACCGACAGCTTGGCCATGCGCGCATCCTGGAACCGGCGCAGCACGCCCTCGATCGCCGGCGCCGGGCGCGCGCGGCTGAAGTACCAGCCCTGCACGCAATGCACGCCGCGCTCGGACAGCCAGGACAGGTCGGCTTCGTCTTCCAGCCCTTCGCACAGCAGCTCGGCGCCGAACACCGCGGCGATCCCCTGGATCAGGGCGAACACGCCGGCGGTGCGGGCGTCGCGCGCCACGCCGTGCACGAACTGGCGGTCGGCCTTCAGGCGGTCGAACGGGAAGCTGGTGAGCGCGTCGAGGTTCGAGTAGCCGGTGCCGAAATCGTCGACCGCGACCCGCACCCCGAGCGCGCGCAGCGCCGACACACGTTGACTGAGCAACTGCTGCGAGTCGAGCAGCAGGCTTTCCGTGACCTCGAATTCGAGCAGCTCGCCCGGCACGCCCGTGACTTCGAGCACGTGCGCCAGGCGCGCGAAGATCTCGGTGTGCATCAGCGAGGCGCGCGAGAAGTTCAGCGCCACCGGCGCGACTTCCAGGCCGCGCTCGCACCAGGCCGCGATGTCGTGGCACACCAGTTCCAGCACGTGCATGTCGAGTTCGAAGATGCGGCCCGAACTCTCGGCCTGCGGCACGAACATCGCCGGCCCCACCAGGCCGTACACCGGATGGCGCCAGCGCACCAGGGCTTCCAGCCCGATCAGGCGTCCGCGCCCGACGTCGACCTGCGGCTGGTAGTGCACTTCGAGGCGGCCGAAGCGCTGCACGCCGCGGATCGTTTCGCGCAGCTCGTAGCGCAGGCGCGCACGCGCCACCAGCGCGCTGTCGTATTCGTGCACCACGCTGCTGTCGCGGTGCTGGCGGATCGAGGACGCGGCAATGTCGGCCGCGTCCAGCAGGTCGCTCGCAGTCCCGTCGTAGGGCGTGACTTCGCGGCGCAGGCCGATGCGCGCATGCAGGTTGTGCATGCAGCCCGGTTCGACTTCGAACGGCTGGTCGATCGCCGTGCACAGGCGCGCGATGAGCGCTTCGTGCTGGTCCGGCAGGGTCGATAGCGCGAACACGAACTGGTCGGCGCCGAGGTGCCCGAGCAGCGCGCCTTCTCCCCACGCTTCCAGGCGCTTGGCCATCAGGCGCAGGATGCGGTCGCCCGCCTCGCGCCGGAACAGATCGTTCACCTGACGGAACCCGATCAGGTCGATCACGCCGACGGTGACGGTGGTGTTTTCTTCTTGCCGCAGCAGGCGTTGCAGGTGGTGCAAGAACACGGCGCGGTTGAACATGCCCGACACCGGATCGCAGTAACGCAGTTCGAGCATGTCGACGATGATGCGCGCCAGCAGCCGCATCTGCGCCACCTGGGCCGGGTCGAGCGTGCGCGCTTCGCGCCCCATCACCCACAAGGTGCCCAGCAGGTGTTCGCTCTCGCCCCTGAGCGACACGGCGGCGTAGTGGCGGTAGTTGGGCGCCTGCGACACCAGTGGATTATCGGCGAAGCGCGGGTCGGCCTGCGCATCCTCGACCTCGAACCAGCAGCTGCCCGCGTCGACTGCGCTGTTGCAGAACGAGCCGGCGCGCGGCAGGATGCTGGCCTCGACGCCGATGCGCGAGGGCAGCCATATCTGGGATTGGAATATGAGACTGATGCCGCCGATGTCGGCGCCGGTGGCCTGCACCGCCAGGCGGGTGATGTAATCGAGCTTGGCGTCGGGCGGATCGGTCAGCACCACGCTGCCGGAACCGCCCCCTTCGTCGAAAGTCTCGACCAAATGCAAGGCGCCTGCCTCCCGCGCGACCGGGCGCGTCCTGCTGCGCACCATCCTGTACAACATCCGCACTCTTGCGATGTTACCCGTCATGTTCGCTCTCCCCTCCTCGCATCTGGCGATGCGTCACGGCCAGGCACTCCGTCGGTGCCCGATTCCGATGCACTACGAAATTATTGCTAGCTTAACAGTATCCGCAATAAATACAGCAAAAACAGTAAATTAATTCCGCGCAGCATTAAATTATGCGGAATGCTTAACTGGTTTTACTGTTGAGTGAGGGTGAAAGCGAAGCCGAGGGTCAATCCTGCGCGATCAGGGCCACCGGCGCCGCCAGTTCGAACTGCACCTTGCCGTCCTTGACCATGGCGTTCTTGCCGGTGTACCAGTCGCGCACGGTCTGGCCGTCGTTGAACACGCCGCGCACGGAAATCGCCACCGGTTTACCCTGCGGCAGATCCAGCGCCACCACCACGCGGTCGCTGACGCCGTCCTTTTCCCAGGTGCGCTTGAAGGTGTACGGGCTTTGCGCCAGCATCTGGTGCACGCCGGCGCCGACCGCCGGGTGGGCGGCGCGGAAGCGCCCCAGGCGCGACCAGTGGTCGTGGATGTCGGCCACGCGGTACGCGCCGCGCTGGGCGTTGTTCTTCAAGTCGTCCCAGTTCATGAACGAGCGCAGCGTGGCGTCGCCCTCGGCGCCGTCGACTTTGAGCACGCGCGCAGTTTCGTCGCCGTAGTAGATCTGGGCCGAACCTGGCGCCAGCAGCAGCTTGTTGGCCGCTTCCAGCGGGCGCTCGCGCAGCGGGTCGAACGGGCTGCCGTCATCGTGCGAGCTGATGTAGTTCAGGACCGAGAAGCCCTTCATATCGCCCTGCAGGATGTTTGAATAATCCGAGAACAGCTTTTCGTAACCCAGCTTGGCGTCGCTGCGCAGGCCGAAGTTGATCATGCTGTCGAAACCCTGCGCCAGGTAGTCAACCAGCATGCCGCCACCCAGGTCATACTTACGCGCGTGCTTGATGTCGTAGCCATACACTTCGCTGGTCATGAAGAACGGCAGATCGCCCAGGCGCTTGGCCGGATTGGCGCGCTTCCAGTCTTCATACGCCAGGCTGGCTTCTTTTTTCAATTCCTTCCAGATGCCAGGCTCGGTGTGCTTGACGGTGTCGGCGCGGAAGCCATCGATGCCGAACTTGCGCACCCAGTCGCTGTGCCACTTCATCAGGTAGTAGCGCGGTGCGCGCGGGTAGCCGGTGCGCTTGAAGAAGTCGTCCAGCTCCTTGACTTCACGCTCGTAGCGGCCTTCCTTCTTCCACTTGGCCACTAGTTGCGGCGGCAGGTCGACTTTCGCATCGCTGCCCGTGAGGATGTCCGGCAGGTTCTCGACCAGCGTGCAATCCATCGTGGTCGGCGCGTCCTTGTAGGTGCATTTCGGACCGGTGCGCACCCACGACTTCGGCCACACCGGGTCTTGCGCGGTGACCGGGCCGGTGTGGTTCAGCACCACGTCGAACACGATGCGGATGCCTTTCGCGTGCGCGCTGTCGACCAGCGTGCGCAGTTCGTCCTCGGTGCCGAAGGCGGCGTCGAGCGCGGTGAAGTCCTTGGCCCAGTAGCCGTGGAAGCCGTAGCTTTTGCCGGTGCCTTCGTCAGTCGAGCCGTGGATGTTTTCGATCACCGGGGTGAGCCAGATCGCGTTCACGCCCAGATTGGTAAAGTAGCCGTCCTTGATCTTGGCCGTGATGCCGGCGATGTCGCCGCCCATGAAGCCGCGCAGTTTTGCCGCATCGTCCTTGCGCCCATAGGCCTTGTCGTTGGCCGGGTTGCCGTTGTTGAAGCGGTCCGTCAGCAGGAAGTAGACGGTGGCGTTTTCCCAAACGAAGGGCTTTCCAGCTGGCGCCCTGGTCTGGGCGGTTGCCGAAGACATCGCACCAAAGGCGAGCAACATGGAGGCGGCAAGGACGGGGAGTTTCATGCGGGTTCCTGTGTGGGTGGATATGCGGTCAGGTGACCACGGTCGGTTCGGTGCGGCCGGTGCGCTGGCGCAGGCCCGACACGCTTTCGGCGATCCGCGCCAGGCCGGACAAGGCCTCTTGCGGTTCGATGTCGTGGCGGCTCGGGTCGGCCTCGTAGCGTTCCAGATAAAGACGCACGGTGGCGCCTTCGGTGCCGGTGCCGGACAGGCGCAGCACGATGCGCGAGCCGTCGCTCATCACGATGCGGATGCCCTGCTTGTTCGAGGCCGAGCCGTCGACCGGATCGTTGTAGGCGAAATCGTCGGCCTGCGAGACGTGGTGGCCGTCGAGGGTCTGGCCGGCCAGTTCCGGCAGGCGCTCGCGCAGCGCGTCCATCATGGCGTTGGCTGCGCTTGAATCGACAGCTTCGTAATCGTGGCGCGAATAGTAGTTGCGCCCGAAACGCGCCCAGTGTTCGCGCACGATCTGCTCGACAGATTGCTTGCGCGCGGCCAGCAGATTGAGCCAGAACAGCACGGCCCACAGGCCATCCTTTTCGCGGATGTGGAACGAGCCGGTGCCGTAGCTTTCTTCGCCGCACAGCGTGACCAGGTTGGCGTCCATCAGGTTGCCGAAGTACTTCCAGCCGGTTGGGGTCTCGAAGCACGAGATGCCAAGCGCTTTCGCCACGCGGTCGGCCGCGGTGGACGTCGGCATCGAACGGGCGATGCCGGTGATGCCGCCCTTGTAGCCCGGCGCCACGGTGGCGTTGGCGGCAATGATGGCCAGGCTGTCCGACGGCGTGACGGCAATGCCGCGGCCGACGATCATGTTGCGGTCGCCGTCGCCATCGGAAGCGGCGCCGAAGTCCGGCGCATCAGGGGCCGCCATGGCGGCGATCAGTTCTGCGGCGTTGACCGGGTTCGGGTCCGGGTGGCCGCCGCCGAAGTCTTCCAGCGGCTCGCCATTGACCACGGTGCCGGCGGGGGCGCCGAGGATGCCTTCCAGGACCGCTTTCGCGTACGGGCCCGAGACCGCATGCATGGCGTCGAAGCGCATCCGGAATCCACTTGCAAACAGGGCGCGGATGGCGTCGAAGTCGAACAGGCGCGCCATCAGTTCGGCGTAGTCCGTAACGGGGTCGATCACCTCGATCGTCATGTTTTCGATGCGGGTGGCGCCCAGCTGGTCCAGGTCGACCGGGGCGGCGTCGCTGATGTGGTACTCGCTCAGCGTGGTGGTGTGTTCATAAATGGCGTCGGTGATTTTCTCGGGCGCCGGGCCGCCGTTTTCGATGTTGTACTTGATGCCGAAGTCGCCGTCGGCGCCACCGGGATTGTGGCTGGCCGAGAGCACGATGCCGCCGTAGCAGGCGTGCTTGCGGATCACGCAGCTCACCGCCGGCGTCGACAGGATGCCGCCGCGCCCTACCAGCACGCGCTCGACGCCGTGGGCGGCGGCCATGCGCAGGATGGTCTGGATCGCTTCGCGGTTGAAGTAGCGGCCGTCGCCGCCGACCACCAGGTGACGGCACTTGCCGGCGCCTAGCGTCAGGAAGATCGATTCGACGAAGTTTTCGAGGTAGCCCGGTTGCTGGAACTCGGTGACTTTCTTGCGCAGGCCCGAAGTGCCGGGACGCTGCCCTGCGAACGGCGTGGTGGCGACGGTCTGGATGGTCATGCTGTGCTCCTGTCAGTGAACGTTGCCATACCCAAGGCCGCGTCAGGCGGCTCTTGAATATGTTGGCAAAACGTTACGATACGACAGCCGCAAAAATGACGGCGCGCGGGCGTGAAGCTGAGCTTTGGATAGCGGGCTGCTAGACGCCGACCTTGACCGGCGCCGCCTTGTCGGTGACCAGCAGCGTCAGGCCGGCCGCGATCAGCATGCACACGCCGCCCAGCACCAGCGTCAGCACGGCGTGGCCGTCGAACAGGTGCTTGTTGACCTGGCCCAGCAGCGCGCCGCTGACGATCTGCGGGATCACCACGAAGAAGTTGAACAGGCCCATGAAGTAACCCATGCGCTTGGCCGGGAGCGAACCGGCCAGGATCGCATACGGCATGGTCAGGATCGAGGCCCAGGCGATGCCGATGCCGATCATCGGCAGGATCAGGCCATGTTTATCGGTGACCACATAGATGCTGGCCAGGCTGACGCCGCCGATGGCCAGGCAGACCGCGTGCACGGTCTTGCGGCTGGTGTAGCGTGCAAACACCGGCAGCAAAAAGGCGGACAGCGCCGACACGCCGCCATACACCGCGAACAGCACGCCGACCCAGTTGCCGGCTTCCTGGTACGCGAGCGACTGCGGGTCGCGGGTGCCGTAGATGCTGTCGGCGACCGCGGTGCCGGTATAGATCCACATCGCGAACAGCGCGATCCAGGTGAAGAACTGCACGAAGGCCAGCTGCACCATGGTCTTGGGCATCTTGCTGAAGCCACCGAAGATCTCGGCGATCGCCACGCCGAGGCCGCGCGACTGCTTGCGCTCGCGGTTGAAGGCGTCCATGTCGGGCGGCGGCAGTTCGTCGGCGGTGAACACGGTCCAGCACACGGCCAGGAAGAAGATCGCGCCGCCGGCATAGAACGAGTAGCGCACGGTCTCGGGGATCACGCCGCCCGCGGCCGAATTCGACACGCCCATGCTTTCGAAAATGGTCGGCAACAGCGAAGCGATCACCGCCCCGCAGCCGATGAAGAAGGTCTGCATCGCATAGCCGGCGGTCTGCTGGCTCGGGTCGAGCTTGTCGCCCACGAACGCGCGGAACGGCTCCATCGACACGTTGATCGCGGCGTCCATCATCCACAGCACGGCCACGGCCATCCACAGCGCGGTGGAGTTCGGCATCAGGAACAGGGCGATCGCGGCCAGCACGGCGCCGATGAAGAAGAACGGACGGCGCCGGCCCCATTTCGGGTGCCAGGTGTTGTCGCTCAGGTAGCCGATGACCGGCTGCACCAGCAGGCCCGTGACCGGGGCCGCCAGCCAGTACCAGGACAGGTTGTCGGGGTCGGCGCCAAGGGTCGCGAAGATGCGGCTGGTGTTGGCGTTCTGCAGGGCAAAGCCGAACTGGATGCCGAAGAAACCGAAGCTCATGTTCCACAGCTGCCAGAACGACAGGCGCGGCTTGAGCACGCCCGTTTGCATATCCATGTGTGTCCCCAATCTGGCCCGGATGTGCGGGCTCTGGTGTGAATGCGCGGCCGCCTGTTGTGGCGTGCCGGAAGTGCGTTAGGCTGAACGTGCAGCGAGTTGCCGAAGAGGATGAATGACCACAGTCCGGCTAGCGTATCTGTAGCAAAATAACATGGTGATTTCGGGGTGTCAATCGTGGCTTCTTCATAGCAGGAAGAGCACGATGATAAAACGTTTTGTAGTCAAACAACATCGTAGGGTGGACGGGAGACCCGTCCACCCTACACATGCAGCAACGAGCAATTAGCCCTGCGACGGACCCTTGCGATGCGGCTTCTTGGCGCCGTCCGACTTTTCAGCCACGCGGCGATCGCCCGCCTTCTTCGCATACGGCTTCTTGGCCGACGGGCCGGCCGGCGTTTCGCCGTCGCGCGTGATGTTCAGCTGCTGGCCGGCGACCCACACGGTTTTCAGGTGGTCGACCAGGTCGGCCGGCATGTCGTCCGGCAGGTCGAGCGTGCTGTAGTCGTCATAGATCTCGATGCGGCCGATGTACTTCGACGGAATGTTGGCTTCGTTGGCGATGGCGCCGACGATGTTGCCCGGCTTGGCGCCGTGGGTGTAGCCGACTTCGATGCGGAAGGTGGCCATGCCCGGCTCGGCGTCGCGCGCGACGCGCTCTTTCTTGAAGCCAGGTTCGCGCGGCGCGCGCGCCGGACGCTCTTCCCAGTCGCCACGCGGCTCGCGCGGCTCACGCACGGCGCGCTCGCGCTCGCCACCGAATTCGCGCTGCGACGGCATGCCTTCCGGACGCGCTTCACGGTCCGGCTTGGTCAGCAGCAGCGGCTCGTCGCCACGCGCCAGTTTGGCCAGGGCGGCGGCGATGTCGATCGCCGGCACATTGTCGTCGCGCTCGATGTCTTCGATCAGCGAACGGAACACGTCCAGGCCGCCTTCGGCCAGCGCGGTGCGGATCTGGTCCTTGAAGCGGGTGATGCGCACTTCGTTGACGGCCTTGACGGTCGGCAGTTCCAGCTGCGCCACCGGCTGGCGGGTGGCGCGCTCGATGGCTTTGAGCAAGCCGCGCTCGCGCGGGGTGATGAACAGGATCGCGTCGCCGCTGCGGCCGGCGCGGCCGGTGCGGCCGATGCGGTGGGTGTAGCTCTCCGGATCCGACGGCACGTCGTAGTTGATCACGTGGCTGATGCGCTCCACGTCCAGGCCGCGCGCGGCGACGTCGGTCGCGACCAGGATGTCGATCTTGCCGTTTTTCAGCTGCTCGATGGTGCGCTCGCGCTGTTGCTGGGCCATGTCGCCGTTGATGGCGGTGGCGGCAAAGCCACGTGCCTGCAGCTTGGTCGCCAGTTCTTCGGTGCCGAGCTTGGTACGGGCGAAGATGATCATGCCGTCGAACGGCTCGGCTTCCAGGATGCGGGTCAGCGCGTCGAGCTTGTGCATGCCGGCCACCAGCCAGTAGCGCTGCTTGATGTTGTCGGCGGTGCCAGTCTTGGCGGCAACGGTGACTTCTTGCGGGTCGCGCAGATAGGTCTTGGCGATGCGCTTGATCGCCGGCGGCATGGTGGCCGAGAACAGCGTGGTCTGGCGGCCTTCCGGGGTCTGCTGCAGGATCTGCTCGACGTCGTCGATGAAGCCCATGCGCAGCATTTCGTCGGCTTCGTCCAGCACCAGCGTGGTCAGCTTCGACAGGTCGAGCGAGCCCTTCTGGATGTGGTCGATGACGCGGCCCGGGGTGCCGACCACGACGTGCACGCCGCGGCGCAGGCTCGACAGTTGCGGACCATAGCTCTGGCCGCCGTAGATCGGCAGCACGTGGAAGCCCTTGATGTGGGCGGCGTAGCTCTGGAAGGCTTCGGCGACCTGGATCGCCAGCTCGCGCGTCGGCGCCAGCACCAGCGCTTGCGGCGCGGTCTGCTTGACGTCGATGCGCGACAGGATCGGCAGCGCGAAGGCAGCGGTTTTACCGGTACCGGTTTGCGCCTGTCCCAGCACGTCGCGACCTTCCAGCAGCAGAGGAATGGTGGCGGCCTGGATCGGCGACGGCGTTTCGTAGCCGACATCCTTCAGCGCCTTGACGACAGGCGCCGAGAGGTTGAGGTCGGCAAACGATGGGATTGGGGTCTCTGACATGGAAGAGTTGCTCACTAAATGAAATACGAAAGGCGACATTTTACGCTGTCCCCTCTCATGGCGTAGCCGAATGTGGTCGGGGGACCACGCCGGACGGCAAACCCGTGCCGGCCGGACAACAAAAACCCTTGCGGACATTGCTGCCGGCAAGGGTTTGATGCGCGCCGCGCGATGCGGCGTCGACCATTACAGCTTGTAGTTCAGGCCGAACAGCATCTGGCGGCCATATTTTGCATAGCCGCGCGGACGGTCTTCGGTGCCGGCGTAGCTGCGGAAGGCGGTGTCGGTCAGGTTGTTCACCTGGAACAGCACCGACAAACCCTCGATCTGCTTGAAGTCATACCCCAGTTGCAGGTCGACCACTTTATCGGCCTTCACATAGGTCAGCTCGGTGGCGCCGCCGATGCCGCCGATTTCGCCGACGAAGTCGCTGCGATAACGCTGGCTGACGCGCGCCGAGAAACCGTCGTTTTCATAGTACGCCGTGACGTTGAAGACGCGCTTGGACAGGCCCGGCAGTGGAATCGCGCGGCTGCCGAAACGCTGGTCGACGATCGAGATTGCGCTGTTGGTGAATGAGGCGTTGGCGGTGACGCCGAAACCGTTCAGCACCGGGTGCACCATCTCGAGCGGCACCGACGCAGCGAACTCCAGGCCTTTCAGGCTGCCGCCCTCGCCGTTCATCGGCTGGGTCATGGTGCCGATCTGGCTGGTCGCGCCCTGCAGGTTGAACTCGGAGAAGTCACGCGGCACGGTTACGCTATAGATGTACGAGGACAGGTCTTTGTAAAAACCGGCGGCCGAGACATACCCCTTGTTGCCGAAGTATTTTTCCCACGACAGATCGACCTGCTTGGCGCGCCATGGATCGAGCTGGGCGTTGCCGCCGTTGCCCCATGGGGTGCCGGTGGTCTGCTGGGTCAGGCCGACTTCGAGCGCCGCGTTAAGCTGGTTCAGCTTGGCGCGCGCCAGGGTCTTGCCGGCGCCGAAGCGGATGAACTGCTGCTCGGGCAGGCTCCAGGCCAGGTTGATGCTCGGCAGGTAGTCGGTGTACTTCTTGCCGTCGGTCAGCGGCACCAGGTCGGCGAACGGCCAGGCGCGCAGCGTGTTGGCGGTCGAGCTCTGGTCGGTCTTGATGACTTGCATGCCGACGTTGCCGCGCAGCGCCATGCCCATCAGTTCGGTGTCGATGTTCAGCTTGGCGTAGCCAGTCTTGACCTTTTCGTCGATCGACCAGTTCTTGGTCGCGCCCCACGGCACCAGCACGGATGGGCTGTACGGGCCGAAGTTCGAACCCAGCACCGCATCGATGTCCCAGGTCAACGCATCCTGCAGGCCGTACAGCCCCTGGGTGCCGTTGATCACGCCAGGGGCGAAGCTGCCGTCGCCGAGCTTGTCGAAGCCGGTTTCCAGGTGCTCTTTTTCTTTTTCGCGCTTGGAGACATTGAAGCCCAGTTCCAGGCTGCGGAAATACGCATTGTCGAACTTGCGCTCGATGCTGGCGCGGGCCGAGGTCATCTTGTCGGTCATGTTCGGCGCATTCACGTAGCCGTTGTCGAACTGGCCGCCGATGCGCAGCAGCGCCGGATCGGTGTAGATGCCGCTCAAGCCCAGGGTCGGGATGGTGCCGCCGTTATAGTTGAAGTCCAGGGTCTGGCGCGTCGGCAGGCCGGCGTTGATTTCGATCAGCTCTTCCTTGTGATCGGCCTTTGAGCGGCTGATGTCGACGATGCCGACCCAGTCGCCCGAGCTGAAGCGGTTGTTCCAGCCGAACGCGGTCAGCTTGTCTTCGCGCGTCATGCGGTTGTTGCGCACTACCGGATTGACGTTGTTGGCGGTGCCGCTGACCATGGTGCCATTGACCACCTTGCCGTTGCTGAAGGTGACGCTGCCGTCATCCTTCAACGGCATCTCGATGCCGCGCCGGATTTCTTCCTGGTCGAAACGCGAGTGATACACGTCGAAGGTCGAGCTGAAGTTGCGGTTCGGACGGAACTCGAGCACGCCCATCAGGCCGTCGCGCACCTGGTCACCGGTGATCGCCATCGACTTCATGCCCTTTGGTACCTTGACCGGGTTGCCGTCGGCCTGGTCGACCCAGTCCCAGGTCTCGAACTGCTGGCCGACGTTCGGCTTGTCCTGGCGCGCGTAGCCGATCGCGACACCGATCGTGCGGTTGGCGAACTGGTCGATGTAGGAGGCGCTGACGCGGCTGCCCGTGTCCGGCGAACCCGGGCTGATCTCGCCCTTCGAATTCTTTTCGCCGCGCACATTGACGGTGACGGTGCGCTCGCGCAGCGACAGCGGCTTGATGGTTTGCAGGTCCACGGTGCCCGACAGGCCCTGGCCGATCACGCTGGCGTCGCCGGTCTTGTACACGGTGACGGCGTTGATCAGTTCGGATGGATATTGATCGTATTCGACGGTGCGGTCCGAGCTGGTGGTCACTTGCTCACGGCCATTCAGGAGCGCGGTCGACAGGTCGCCCGAGGTGCCGCGGATGCTGATCGACTGCGCCTGGCCGTTCACGCGCTGCGCCGACAGGCCCGGCAGGCGGGCCAGCGATTCGGCGATCGACACGTCCGGCAGCTTGCCGATGTCTTCCGACGAAATCGCTTCGACGATGCCGGTCGATTCGCGCTTGACGGCGATCGCATCTTCGATCGCGCGCCGGATGCCGGTCACGGTGACGGTGGTCACTGGCGCATCGGCATTCGGATTCTGGGCTTCGCCACTGCTCGCGCTCTGCGCGTGGGCGCTGCCGGCAAGGATGGTGGCAAAGATGGCGCAGCCGGCCGCGACTGGGCTCAGGCGGAATGCGGCACGCTTGTGTGCGAAGTGTTTCATGTGTCCCTCAGATGGATCGATGTAGATGCGCGATGTGACCCGCGAGCAGTTATTCGTTTTGCTTAGAGCTGGCCAGGCTAGCTCTAGACAAATTGTTATGTTGGCCGCGATTCTGTATTAAAACTAGATGCACTGTCAACGGGAGTCGATTGCGGTAGCGATAATCGCATGATTATCGACGATACACGGTAGAGCAAGGGGAAGTGCGTTGCATTTCGACTACAAAGCGGCTTTTACTGTTTTGTAGTCAGGCTACATATGTAATAAAAGAGTGCGATATTTACGCCGATGCACCACTTTGATGCTTGCCATGTAGTAAAACCGTCATAACTAAAACCAATACCTGTAAACTTACTACGCGGATATTCCGAATGGACCAACAAATCGATCGGCCATAAAAAATGGCCGCACAAGGCGGCCATCGCATCGGCGTAAAACAGCGATTTACATCTTGCGCGCCGCGCAGTGCTCGGCGATGTACTTGTCATGCGACGGCATCACGTCCACGCATTTCCCGATCACTGCGCGCACGCTTTCCAGGTAGTCGGCAATATCGGCTTCGCTTTGCGTATCGGTCAGCGGGTGGTAGCCATCGATCGGCATGTTCTGCCCTTCCAGCACCTGGATCCAGCCCACTTCCGAAAACAGCTCGTTATCGACCCGCACCACACGTCCGCGCGTGCGGTACAGATCCATCTTCTGCTGCAGCGTTTCGGGAATCGCCATATTTGCGCACTCAAGCCAGTAGGCCGAATCGGTACGCTGATTCAGCTTGTAATGCAGCACGATGAAATCGCGAATCCGCTCGTATTCGAAGCGCGACTGGCGATTGAATTCGATGCGGTCGACGTCACTGAAACGCGAATCCGGGAAGAACTCGACCAGGCGCGCGATGGTCGACTGGATCATGTGGATGCTGGTCGATTCGAGCGGCTCGAGGAAGCCACCCGACAGCCCGATCGCCACCACGTTGCAGTTCCAGGCCTGCTTTCTCATCCCGGTCTGAAATTTGATCATGCGCGGATCGGCCAGGGGCTGGCCATCGAGATTGGCCAGCAGCGTGGCGGCGGCTTCGTCGTCGCTGATGAAACGGCTGCAATACACGTGGCCATTGCCGGTGCGGTGCTGCAGCGGAATGCGCCATTGCCAGCCCGATTGATGCGCGGTGGCACGGGTATAGGGCGTGATGGCCGGCGCCGATTCGCATGGCACGGCCAGTGCGCGGTCGGCCGGCAGCCAATGGGTCCAGTCTTCGTAGCCGGTGTTCAGGGTCTGCTCGATCAACAGGCCGCGGAAACCCGAGCAGTCGATGAACAGATCGCCCTCGATGCGCTGGCCGCTTTCCAGTTCCACCGCATCGATGAAGCCATCCGGCTCGCGCTGGGTGGCGCGCGTGATCTTGCCTTCGATGCGCGTGACACCGCGCGCTTCGGACAGTTTGCGCAAGTATTTCGCGTACAGGCTGGCGTCGAAATGGTAGGCATACGCAATGTCGCGCAATGGCGAATTGGGCAGGTCGGTCGGCGGCGGCATGAACTTGCCGGCCTTGGCCGCCATGCGCGTGATCGAATATTCGCCCAGCGGAGCGGCCTTACCCTGCGCGCGCATCTTTTGCCAATACTGATCGAACGGCACCGTGGCCAGGTCCTGGCCCAGGCGCCCGAAGCCGTGCATGTAGCGCTCGCCAAGCTTGCCCCAATTCACGAACTCGATACCGAGCTTGAAGCTGCCCATGGTCTCGCGCATGAATTCATTTTCATCGATGCCGATCACGCGGTTGAAGCGCTGGATCATCGGGATCGTCGCTTCACCGACGCCGACGATGCCGATCTCGTCCGATTCGACCAGCTTGATGTTGTAACGGCCATTCAACATGCTGGCCAATGCCGCCGCCGTCATCCAGCCGGCAGTGCCGCCGCCGACAATGACGATATCCTTGATTGGTGCGTTATTCGAAGTGCTGTTCATTGATGTCCCCTGCCCTGTTCCGGAACTCGCGCCGGATATGAAAACAACCCCTGCGGCTCGCGCCGTCAGGGGTTGCATTGTAGTCCCGCGAAACTTAGAACTTGTAGTTCGCGCCGAACTGGTAAGTACGGCCGTACTCGACGCGGCGGGTGACCGAGTCGCGGCTGTCGGTGTATTCCTGGTACGGTGCATTGTTCCAGTTATTCGCCTGGGCGAAGATACCGAGGCCTTTGGCGAAGCCGCTCTGGATCTCGTACGAGATCTGGAAGTCGACGATGGTTTCGCCTTTCACGAACGTGTACTGCAGCGTGTCCGAGAAGTCAGGCGACTGGCCCAGGAAGTCCGAACGCTTGCGCGCCGCGGCAGCGATCTGGAAGCCGTTTTTCTCGTAGTACAGGCGCAGGTTGCTGACCTTGCGCGACAGGCCCGGCAGCGGGATCGACTGCGCCGCGGTCTGCACGTTGCCGAAGCCCAGTGCCGGGATATTGATCGCCGACTTGGTGTCCGAGTGGTTGGCCATGATACCGAAGCCATCCAGCCACGAGCTCACCATTTCCAGAGGAATGTTGATCGCCAGCTCGTAACCCTTGATGCTGCCGCCGTCGCCGTTTTCAGGACGGTTCAGCACGCCGACGGTGGAACCGGCGAACGGACCGGTCGCCGGCAGCGGCGTGGTCGGGGTCACGTACTGCGCGAAATCGTATTCCGACGGGGTGCGCAGGATGAAGCTGTCGAGCTTCTTGTAGAAGCCGGCAACGCTGACGTAACCCTTCTTGGCGAAGTACTTCTCGTACGACAGGTCGAACTGGTTGGCTTTGAACGGTTTCAGGGTCGGGTTGCCGCCGCCGCCGCTCAGGAACGGATTGGCGACGCCGGTGTTCACGCCGAAGCCGAGGCCGCCGCGCAGGTCGTCCAGGCTCGGACGCGACAGCACCTTGGCCACGCCCATGCGCAGCACCTGGTCATTGGTCAGGTCGAACGACAGGTTCAGGCTCGGCAGCACGTCCCAGTAGTCGGTGCCTTCGTCGACGCGCACCACCGGGCAGGTGTCGGCGGTTTCGCCGGTGCAGTTGCCGCTGTTGTAGCCGCCGCCGCGCTGCTTGGTGTGCACGAACTGGGTACCGACGTTGCCGCGGAATTCAAAGCCCATCAGCTCGCCGTTCAGGTCGCCCATCAGGTAGGCGGTCTGCACGGTTTCCTTGACGTCCCACAGCTTGGTCAGGATGTCGGCATTGACCTTCTCGGCCAGGTTGTACACCGTGCCCAGCGAGCCGAGCGGATTCCAGGCAGCGACCGGGATGCCGGTGGTGCCGGCGGTGGTCGGGGTGCTGTTCGGCATCGGGACCGCGCCGTACAGGCCGCTGCCAATGATCAGGCGGCCTTCTTCGCCGCTGCGACGCTTTTCGCGGTCGGTGTAGTTGTAGCCGAACTGGAAGGCCGAGACCGGACCCCACTCGATCGAACGCTTGGCGTTCAGGCGGATCGCCTTGAGCTTGTCGTCGATGTACGGCTGGGCCAGGTAACCGGCTTGCGCCAGCGGCGCGGTTTCGGTGCCCGACCAGCCATTCACGTCGGTCAGCTGGGCGACGTTCGGATCGGCGTAGTTCAGGCCGGTGCGGTACGCCACATCGGTGAAGTTGCCGCCATTAAAGCCGGTCCACGAAATGGTGTCGAGCGTGGCGGCGTTGCCCGGCAGGCCGGCGGTGGTCTCGTAGCGCGAGCTCAGCTTGGTCGCCTTGGACCAGGTGACATCGGCGCTGGTGCTCCACTCGCCCAGTTTCAGTTCGTTCTTCCAGCCGACCGTCTTCAGGTCGTCTTCCGACGATTCGATGTGGTTGCGGACGATGCCCTTGTAGTTGGTCAGGGTGCCGCTGGTGGCGACGCCGTTGGCGATCGTCGCATTGGTCAGCACGCCGGCCGGGTCATAACGGCCCGAGGTGTTGGCGCCGATCGCGCCTTCCAGGCCGGTGCGCTTGAAGCCGGTTTCGCCGGCCGAGTAGAACAGGTCGACGGTCGAGCGGAAGTTGCGGTTCGGACGCCATTGCAGCGATGCAAAAGCGCCGTCGCGGTTGTGGTAGCCGGTTTCGGTGTCGGCGGTGAAGCCGAGCGGCACGCGCACGTTCTGGCCGTTGTACGGCAGCTCGGCGGTGCTGCCGCCCCAGGCGTCGAACTTGCGCTGCTCGCCGCCGGTTTCGTCATACGAGGTCAGGCCGACTGCCAGGCCGATGGTGCGATCGGCGAACTGGTCGATATAGGACAGCGAGAAGCGGTCGCCATCGCCTTCTTCGGCGGTGCGCACGCCCAGGCGGCTCTTCTTGTAGTTGACGGCGATCACGCGCTTGCCGAAGTCGAGCGGCTGCACGGTCTTCAGGTCGATGGTCGCGGCCAGGCCCTGGCCGATGACGCTCGCGTCCGGGGTTTTATAGATCGTGACGCCGCCCATCAGTTCGGCCGGGAACAGGTCGAACTCGGGATTGCGGGCGTTGCCGGTCGAGGCCATTTCGCGGCCGTTGAGCAGGGTGCCGTTGAAGCTTGGCGACAGGCCGCGCACCGAGATTTCGGACGCGCGTCCCGAACCGCGGCTGCGCTGGGCGGTCACGCCCGGCAGGCGCGCGATCGATTCGGCGACGCTCTGGTCCGGCAGCTTGCCGATGTCTTCCGCCGAGATCGCCTCGACGATGGAATTCGAATTGCGTTTCACCGAAATCGCCGCTTCGATACCCGAGCGGATACCGGTCACCTGCACCCGCGCCGGCGCGGCCGAGTTCGAGTTCGAGGTAGAAGCGGTGGCGTTCGAACCGGCCGGGGTTGGCGACGCGGTCGACGGTGCGTCGGCCTGGTCAGCCGGGGTCGGCGCTTGCGCGGCGGTTACTGGCGTGTTTGGCGCGACGGTGGTCTGCGCTTCGCTGCCAGCGGCTTGCGCGTACACATTGCCGGCGAAAGCCGACAGCAGGACGGTGCAGGCTGCAGCGACTGGGCTCAACTGGAAAGCACGGCGAACGGGTGCGCCGGCACGCTTGGTAGCGATGGGTTTCATGCGTCTCCTCGATTAAACATGTTATCTCTTGGCGTCCGGCCGGGCGTCTGGGAGCCCGTTTTCCGGTTCACGTTCTGTACTAAAACTAGATACGCAATTGCCAAGATGTTTGTTGTGAGGATAATCGCACGCTTTTCGTACAGACGTGAACGAAGCTGAGCCAGTCGTTGCGATTAAGCTACAAAACGGTGCTATGACACCTGTAGTTACAGTACATAATTCACCAGAGAAGCATAATTTTGAGCAACTTTGGTGCAGCCGATTTGCAGCTGACGCCCTTAAATTCGCACAATCTTCAGATTGCCTTTAGATGAAACCGTTTTCAAAATCGCGTTGTATTTTTACTATACCGATTTCACCGCTGTGTGTGCCGGAGGGGTGGTTCTATAGTAATCTTCCGCCAACACAACAACATAGGCTATTCCATCTGCATAAGCTGACAATATTTGTGTAGTGATACTACGCGACCAGCGGCGGGTGGGACCCAATATCATGAGACAACTCCTCGCCTGCATCCTGCTCGGCACCGCTTCGATCGCCGCCCACGCCCAAACCCCTGCCATTGCCCATATGGAGCCGCCATTCTGGTGGGCCGGGATGCAGGACCAGAAGCTGCAACTGATGGTGCATGGCGAGCGCATCGCCGACCTCGAACCGTCGCTGTCCTACCCGGGCGTGCGCATTGCCGCGGTCACCCGCGTGCAGAGCCGCAACTACCTGTTCATCGACCTGGTGCTGGACCCGAAGGTGCGCCCGGGCGACGTCCAGATCGCTTTCAGCGGCGCCGGTCGGACGGCCAGCTATAGCTACCGCCTGCTGGCGCGCGAGCCCGGCTCGCGCGAGCGCATGGGCTTTAGCAGCAAGGATGCGATCTACCAGGTCATGCCGGACCGCTTCGCCAATGGCGACCCGTCCAACGACAGCGTCGAAGGCATGCCCGACAAGCTCGACCGCAAAGGCGGCCTGGGCCGCCACGGCGGCGACATCAAGGGCATGATCGACAACCTCGGCTACATCAAGGACATGGGCTTCACCCAGCTGTGGCCGACGCCGCTGATCGAGAACAATTCGCGCGCCTACTCGTACCACGGCTACGCCGCCACCGATCTGTACAAGATCGACCCGCGCTACGGCAGCAACGACGACTTCCGCCGTTTGTCAAACGAAGCCGGCAAGCAGGGCATCGGCATCATCCAGGACGTGGTGCTGTCGCACATCGGCAATAACCACTGGTGGATGAAGGATCTGCCGAGCGCGGACTGGATCAACTACAACAACAAGTTCACCCCGACCCACCACAACCATACGGCGGTGCAGGATCCGTACGCGTCGAAAGAAGACGCCGACAACTTCACGCGCGGCTGGTTCGTGCAGAGCATGCCCGACCTGAACCAGTCGAACCGGTTCGTGGCCAATTACCTCATCCAGAACAATATCTGGTGGATCGAATACGCGGGTTTGTCGGGCCTGCGCATCGACACCTTCGGCTATTCGGACCCGGCCTTCCTGACCGACTACACCAAACGCCTGATGGACGAGTATCCGAAGTTGAACCTGGTGGGCGAGGAATGGAACACCAAGGTGCCGGTGGTGGCCTATTGGCAGCGTGGCAAAGTCAATCACGACGGCTACCGCGCCTATACCCCGAGCCTGATGGACTTCCCTGTGGCCGAGGCGATGCGCAACGCGCTGGCCGACAAAAAAGGCGGCAACGTCTTCAGCGACGTGTACGAAACGCTGTCGCTCGACTACCTGTATCCGGACGCCGGCAATCTGGTGCTGTTCGCCGACAACCACGACATGTCGCGCATCTACAGCGTGGTGGGCGAGGACTTCGACAAGTACCGCATGAGCATGATCTTCACCATGACGGCGCCGCGCATCCCGCAGTTCTACACCGGCGACGAACTGCTGTTCACCAGCCCGACGAAGGACCGCGACGACGCCAGCTACCGCACCCCGTTCCCGGGCGGCTGGGCCGGCGACAAAGTCAATGCCTTCAAGGGCACCGGCTTGAGCGCCAGGCAGCGCGGCGCGCAAGACTTCGTGCGCAAACTGGCCAACTGGCGCAAGGGCCAGCCGGTGATCCACCATGGCAAAATGATGCATTACGCGCCGCGTGACAACACGTGGGTCTACTTCCGCTACAACGACGACAAGAAAGTGCTGGTCGCCTTCAACAACAACGCCAGGGAGATGGTGCTGGACACCGAACGCTTCCGTGAGATGCTGACCGGCGTGGCCGGCGGCACCGATGCGCTGAGCGGCAAGCGCTATGACTTGCGCGGCAAGTTCACCCTGCCGGCACGCGCCGCGCTGGTGCTCGAACTCGATGCGCCGCAAGCTGCCCAGCCACAGGCAGGCCAGCCATGATGGCGCGCCGCTCGATCGCGCTTGCCGCTTTGTTCGTGTGCGGCGCGGCAGCGGCGCAAGACATCGACGGGCTGTACGTGCGCGGCGCCTTCAACGGCTGGGGCACCGTGAATCCACTGACAGCTCAGGGTAAAAATGTATTCCAGGCCGACATCCTGGTCGGCCCTGGCAACCACGCCTTCAAACTCGGCACCGGCGACTGGGGCCGCGAATGGGTGATCGATCCGGACAAGAGCACCAGCGTCACCCCGGATACGGCGTACGCCATCGAGCAGCAGTCCGGCCCGGAGACGTTTTTGTTCGTGCGCCGCACCGGCACTTACCGCTTCACGGTCGACGCGTCGAACGCGGCCAAGCCGGTGCTGTCGGTGAAACGCGTCGCCGATGCGCAAGCGGCCGATGCACCCGATCCGCATGCCGGCTACACGGTCGCTGAAAACCAGGTTTGGCCGACCTGGGACGGCAAACAGGAGACGGTGCGTTACTCGACGCCAGACGCCAAGGCGTCTCTGCGCCGCTACGTGCAATCGTCGACCATGGCCCTGCGCGATCCGGGCCCGCAACACATCGAATACGCCGAGCAGGAAGGCTTGCCGCGCGTACGCAGCGGCAGCCTGGCCTTCGACGCCCTGTTCGCGTTGGCCGCCACCGAGATGCGATTGAATTCCGTCAGCCAGATCAAGGACGGCAACTACAACGGCGGCCAGGCGATCGATTGCGATTGCTTCTCGACCGGCGAGAAATGGGCCTATGTCTGGACCCGCGATCTGTCGTACGCGGCCGACCTGGGCCTGGCTCTGCTCGACCCGCAGCGGGTGCGCAATTCGCTCGACTTCAAACTGTCCGGCTGGCGTCCTGAAGTCAAGCCGGCGGCGCAGATTCCCGCCACGCCGGACGGCCTGCAGATCGTGCAGGACACCGGCAGCGGCGGCAGCTGGCCGGTCAGCACCGACCGCCTGACCTGGGCCTTCGCGGCCGAGGAAACGCTGCGTACCCTGCCCGCGTCCGAACGCGCGGCGTTCGCGCAGCGCGCCTTGAAGGCGCTGTCGAACACGATCGAGATCGATCGCGTGGCGGCGTTCGACGCAACCAGCGGCTTGTACACGGGCGAACAATCGTTCCTGGACTGGCGCGACCAGACTTACGCGTCGTGGATCCCGGGTGACCTGGCCTCGATGGCAAGCAGCAAGGCGCTGTCGACCAACGTCGTGGTTTACCAGGCCTTGCGCCTGGCCGCCAAGCTGGCGCGCGAACACGACGACGCGGCGCGTGGGAAGCGCTACGACACGTGGGCCGATGCCTTGAAACGCGCCATCAACGAGCGCCTGTGGCTGCCCGACGCGGGCATGTACAGCAGCCTCACCGCAGGCCACCTGGACGACGCGCCGCTGCACAAGTTCGACTGGCTGGGCCAGGCGCTGGCGATTATCAGCGGGGTGGCCGACGAGCAGCGCGCCGCCTCGATCCTGGCGCATTATCCGCACGGGCCGATGGGCGCGCCGATGATCTGGCCGCAGCAATTGGGCGCGCCGGTGTACCACAACCGCTCGGTGTGGCCGTTCGTGACCGCGTACGGCTTGCGCGCGGCGGTGCAGGGCAAGAACGCGGCGGTGGCCGATGCGGCCTATCACTCGCTGATGCGCGGCGCGGCGGTCAACTTGTCGAACATGGAAAACCTGGAGTGGCTGTCGGGCCAACCGCTGCTGCTCGACGAAAAAAACCCCTCCTTGATCGGCCCCGTGATCAACTCGCGCCGCCAGTTGTGGTCCGTGGGCGGCTACCTGGGCATGGTGATCGAGAACGTGTTCGGCGTGGCGGCGCAGGATGATGGCATTGCGCTGCGTCCGTTCATGACGGCCAGGCTGCGGCGCGACACGTTCGGAACGACCGACCGCATCGCGCTGAACGACCTGCGCCTGCACGGCAAGCGAATCGACGTGCTGGTGCGCTTGCCGGCCGTAAGCACGGGCGAGGGTCACTATGCGGTCGAGCGCATCGTTTTGAATGGCAAGCAGGTAGCGGATACCGTGCGCCTGGCGCAGCTGGACGCGTCGAACAGCATCGAGATCACGCTCGGCAAACTGATCAGCGATGGCGCAGCGATCCATCGCGTCAGTGCCGATCCGTACGTGGAATCGAGCGTTACGTTCGGTCCGCGCGAACCGGTAGCAGGCAGCGTCGAGCGCCTGGCCGCTGGCGGCATCAAGATCGGCATCGGCGCCGGCGGCAATGGCGGCAACGTCAGCTACAGCGTCTACCGCGACGGCAAGCCGGTGGCGCGTGATTTGAAGGCCGGCGACTGGATCGACCGCACCGGCAGCGCCGCCTCATGCTATGCGCTCGAAGCGCGCTACACCGACAGCGGCAACGTCAGTCATCACAGCATGCCGCGCTGCGTCGATGGCGGCATCGAGATTGGCGTGACGGATGCGCGCGTGGCGTCGAACATCAAGCCTGCTGCACCGGATGCGCGCTTCGCCCAACCGCGCCTGGCCGGCTGGGGCCAGCCCAACGACCGCTTCGCAGTCGAGCGCGTCGCCATCGCGCAAGCGGGCAGCTACGCGGTGCAGGTGCGCTTCCACAACGGCGCCAACCAGGTGAACCTGGGTGTGAGCAACGGCGTCAAGTGGCTGGCGTTGAAGGATGGCAGCGGCAAGATCGTGGCGCAGGGCGTGATCCAGCTGCCGCACGCGCCGCTGTATAAGGCGAATACGCCAAGCGTGTATTCGACGCCGCTGGCGGCGCGCCTGAAGGCGGGCAGCTACCGGCTGGAGATGACCGACTTCTTCAACATGAGCTATTTGGAGAGCAACCGCAGTTTCAGCGGCGCCGGTGGATCGGAACCGTCGAACCGCTTCGATATCTATGGCGTGCGTTTGCTGCGCGTGAAATAAGCAGGGTCGGCGGCTCTGCCGCCAACCCTAAGCATTAGGCCGTCTCGGCATCATCGATTTTGCGCGAATCCCCCTGCGCCTTGCCCGACGCCAGCAACTTGAGCCGCCCTTCCAGCACCCGGAACTCGAACGGCGTCGCCATATCGCTCACTTCGCCGTCCGCCGCCACCTTCAGCCGCTTGCGCCCGTACAGCGACGGCGTCTTCACGGTCATGCGCTTGAACGCAAACGCCACCACATCGTCGCCCTGGCCCAGCTTGCCGAACGCGCCCTTGATCAACAGGCCCAGCAACCCCAGCTTGCCCATCGGCTTCGGCGCCAGCGCCACCAGCTGGCCGTCTTCCACCGCTTCGGTCAACTGCTCCATCCCGACCTGCTCCATCTGCAGCCGGTTGTTGCCGACGAACAGGGTGGTGGTGCGCAGGCGCCGCTCCTTGCCGTCCAGTTCGAGCCTGATGTGCAGGTGGCGGTGCGGGCGCAGTGCGATCTTGATCGCGGAAAGAAAAGCCACGAAGCGGCTGCGGCCATATTGCTGCTTGTCGTGCTCGCGCTCTTCGAGCAGCTTGGGATACAGCCCGACGCTGGCATTGACCAGGAAAATCTTGTTGTTGAGCAGGCCGACCTGCACCGGGTGCACATCGGCGGCCAGCAGCGCGTGCACGGCGTCGGCCAGGTCTTCGGGAATGCCGTGGGTGCGCCCGAAATAATTGAAAGTGCCCTGCGGCAGCACCCCGAACGGACAGCCGGCCAGCACCGCCTGGTGCGCTACCGTGTTGATGGTGCCGTCGCCGCCGGCCGCCACCAGCACGCCGCCGCCGGCGATCGCCTTGGCCGCCATGTCGCGCGCGATGGTCTCTAACTGCCCGGGATCGTCCACCACCTCCAGATGGCAAACCCGCCCCGCAGCCTCCATCACCGTGCGGATGGTCGAGATACGCTCCTCGGTTTCGGAATGACCCGAACCGGCGTTAAGCACGATGAAGAAATGGGCGTCTGGGCGCAGCTCGGTGGTGGGCATCGTCGTATCGTTCGACAGGTTGATCGGTAACTATTGGTTGATTCAGAGCCATCCTATCACTGTCGTTACGCGCGCTTGGTGCGCTACTCAACCGTGGCGTGCAGGGTCTGGGCGTACCCGTCCTGCAAGTCAAGCAGGTACAGATTCAGCGGCCGCCCCGCCTCCAGCACCACATTGCGCGCAAAGCGAAAACCCAGTTTCAGCAGCAAGCCGATCGAGGCCGCGTTGTTCGGATTGCAGATCGCCGCCAGCGGCGTGATGCCGAGTGCGACCGCATGGCGCACGGTGGCCTGCGCCGCCTCCAGCGCATAGCCTTGCGCGCGCCAGGCCGGCAGGAAGGCGTAGCCAAGGTCGACGTAGTCGAGCGCCTCGCGCTTGAGCAGGCCGCAAAAGCCGATCGGGGTGCCGTCGTGCAGCTCGACCATATACATCGAATGGCCGTGTCTGGCCAGCATCGCCAGCGGCCCGTCGGCCAGCGCCCGGCGCGCATCATCGAGCGTACGTTGCTGGCGGTCGCCGATGAACTCGATGAAGGTCGGATCGTTCACCAGCGCCAGGTGCACCGGCGCGTCGTCTTCGGTCACCACGCGCAGGCGCAGCCGTTCGGTGCGGGCGATCTGATCGGGAAGCGCGCCGGGCGGCGCTGCCGGCAAGCCGCTCATTCGTCCACCGTCGGCCAGTGGTCCGGGTCTTGCAGCAGCTGGTACATCACATACGCGTCGACGTAGCCAAGGCGCTTGTGGCGAAACGCCTTGGGCAGCGTGCCGGTGATGGCGAAGCCCAGCTTCTTCCACAGCCGGATGGCGGCGGTGTTGGTGCTGACCACGTAATTGAACTGCATCGCCAGGTAGCCTTGCGCGCGCGCCTGCGCCAGGCAGTGTTCGCCCAGCAGGCGGCCGACACCGACGCCCTGGGCCGACGGGCTGACCATGAACGAGGCATTGGCCACATGGTGGCCGCGGCCGGGCTGGTTCGGCACCAGGCGGTACATGCCCAGCACCCGGTCGCCGCCGCCCAGGCCCACGAAGCATTGCACGCCCGCTCCCAGCCAGTAGCCGTGGGCCGCCTCGCGCGAGACGGCTTCGGTAAAGGTATACGTTTCGCCGGCAGCGACGTGGGTGCTGAAGATGCTCCACAGCGACTCGAAGTCGGCTTCGTGGGCGGGACGGATTTCAATGTCTTTCACGGCAGTAGGCAATCTGGTCATTTAAGCAAGTTGTATATTCTGCCTGAAAGCCGCCGTTTTTCATGTTCGCTTCGCGCCGCCCGGCTGTAGGCGCAAGTCGACACTGTCCGGCCGCCCCGCCAGGTGCAGGCGGCTGACGGCGGGCGGCGCCTCGGCCACCACCTGTCCGCGGCGCAGCACCAGCCGGCGCGCCGCGCGCAGGCGGATCGCTTCCACCGCCGAACCGGCGCCCAGGATCACCAGGTCGGCGTGGCAGCCGGGCGCCAGGCCGTAACCTTCCAGGCCGAGGATGCGCGCCGGGGTTTCGGTCACCGCCATGAAGCACTGCTGCATGGCCGCCAACGACGTCATCTGCGCCACGTGCAATCCCATGTGCGCCACTTCCAGCATGTCGCCCGAACCCATGCCGTACCACGGATCGAGCACGCAGTCATGGCCGAAGGCGACATCCACGCCGGCCGCCAGCAACTCGGGCACGCGCGTCATCCCGCGCCGCTTGGGATAGGTGTCATGGCGGCCCTGCAGCGTGATGTTGATCAGGGGGTTGGCGATCGCCGCCACGCCGCTCTCGGCGATCAGGGGCAAGAGTTTACTGACGTAATAATTGTCCATCGAGTGCATCGAGGTCAGGTGCGAGCCGGCCACCCTGCCCTGCAAGCCGAGGCGCTGGGTTTCGTACGCCAGCGTCTCGATGTGGCGCGACATCGGGTCGTCGGTCTCGTCGCAGTGCATGTCCACACGCAGGCCTTGCCCGGCGGCGAATTCGCACAGCAAGCGCACCGATTCGGCGCCCTGCGCCATGGTGCGCTCGAAGTGCGGGATACCGCCCACCACGTCCACGCCCATCGCCATTGCCCGTTTCAGGTTGTCGAACGCGCCGGCACTGCGCAGCAGGCCATCCTGCGGAAACGCCACCAGCTGCAGGTCGAGGTAGGGCGCCACGCGGCGCTTGACCTCGAGCAGTGCTTCGACTGCCAGCAGCCGCTCGTCGCACACGTCGACGTGGGTGCGGATCGCCAGCAGGCCGCGCGCCACCGCCCAGTCGCAATAGCGCAGCGCGCGTTCGACCAGCGCGTCCTGGGTCAGCTGCGGTTTGAGTTCGCCCCATAGCGCGATCCCTTCCAGCAGCGTGCCGCTGGCGTTCACGCGCGGCAGGCCGTAGCTGAGCACCGCGTCCATGTGGAAGTGGGCGTCGACGAACGGCGGCGTCACCAGGTCGCCGCCGGCGTCGATCTCGCGCGCGCCTTGCGCCGCCAGGCGTGGCTCGAGCGCGACGATGCGGCCGGCGTCGATGCCGATGTCGATGCCGGCGCGCCCGTCCGGCAGCACCGCGTTGCGGATCACGAGGTCCATGCACGCTCCATTGGGATGTGGGTTGGAGCGGGAGAAATCGCTCGCGTCCATTGTAGCGTTGTCGGCTGCAAGCGGTGTCAAGCGGTTGCTAATGATGCAGCGCAATAGTTCTCGCTAAAAAGATCTTAGGCTCGTGCGTTGCAACACCTACAGTTCGTGGGTACACTGGTTCTATTGCAGCGCGCCATATTCGACCGACGAGGATTCCATGACATCACTTCCCGAGCAATTGTCCGCAGCACGAAAATTACAGCTGGACACCCAGTTCCGCCTGTTCCACACCTATACGAACCAGGCTTTCGACAACGCCAACCGCCTGATGGCGCTCAACCTGGCCGTCTCGCGCGAGGCGATCGAGCGCTCGTCGCGCACCGTGCGCGGCCTGCTGGCGGCAAGCGGTCCGCGCGACCTGAACCTGCTGCGCAGCCACGCCGAAGAACAGGTGCGCAGCTTGTTCGCCTATGGCCATGAACTGATGGGGATCGCTTCCAGCTTGCGCTTGTATTCGGCGCCGCTTTCGTCATCGCTGGCGACGCCGTTGCTGACGCCCGCCGCCCTGCCCTCGCCGACCCAGGTCGCGCAGAGCGTGATCGAAGCCGCGGCCCCGGCAGCCAAGGCGGTCGAGGATGCCGTGCAGGCCGGCGCCGACGTCGTCGACAGCGTGACGGAATCGGTGCAGAACACGGGCAGCGTCACTGTCGCTGTGCCGGAAGTGGTTCCAGCCCCTGCTGCTGCGCCGGTCATCGACAAGGTTGAGCAAGTCGCCGACAGCGTCGAAGCCACCCTCAGCGCTTTGGTGCAGGAGCAAGCCCTGAAAGACGAACCGGCAGTGGTGCAGAACGTCGAAGCGGATGCGCCCGCAGCCGCGCCACTGGCCGCGCCGACCCCGGTGGCCGACCCGAAACCGATCGCCAAGGCCGTCGGCAAGGGCGCGCCGAAAGCGGCTGTGTTGCCGCATCCGATGGCCGCGCCGGTCGAGAACAAGGACTCGTCGTCGGTCAAGACCGCGATCAAGGCCTCGATACCGGCCGCGGCCGGGCGCATCGATTCGGCGCCGCCGAAACGCCGTAAATAAGCTGCGCCGACGCCGGCTTCACCGGCAAACCTGGCACAGCGGATTCAGGGGGCGCGCTACGCGTCCCCATCAAAACGTCTACACTAGCGGGCTCTGGCCCGCTTTTTTTCGGGCGTGCTTTCAAGAATCCAAGCAAGGAATATGAATGAGTCTGGCAAGGCTGATCGGCGGATTCGTCCGCCGGCACTGGCAGTCCTATGCCTCGTCGGCCGTGATGCTGGTCGGGGTCTCGATCTGTACGGTCCTTATCCCGCGCAAGGTCGGCGCCCTGATCGACGCGCTGGCCGCCAACCGCCTGAGCGAACATGACCTGCTGCTCGGCATCGCGCAGCTGATCGGGCTGGGCGTGGCGATCTACGTGCTGCGCGTGTGCTGGCGCATCCGCCTGTATTCGGCGGCCTACAACCTGGGCGTCGAATTGCGCACGCGCCTGTATGCGCGCCTGGCCGCGCAAGGCCCCGGCTTCTACCAGCGCCAGCGCACCGGCGACCTGATGGCGCTGGCCACCAACGACATCGACGCCATCGAGATGGCCGCCGGCGAAGCCTTGTTGGCCGCGTTCGACGGCACCCTGACCCTGATCATGGTATTGGCGATCATGACGCTCGGCGTCGACTGGCGCCTGGCGGTGGTGGCGCTGCTGCCGTTCCCGCTGATGGGCCTCGCGTTCTGGTACATCTCGACCCACATCCACACCGCCGAAGGCGACGCCTTGAAACGCTTCTCGGCCCTGAACGACCATGTGCAGGAGTCGCTCACCGGCGTACGCACGCTGCGCGCACTGGGCCTGGAACAGCGCAGCGCACAGCAGTTCAGCGAGCTGGCCGGCCAGGCCGCGCAAGCGAGCCTGACGGCGCAGAAATGGGAAGCGGCTTATGAACCGGCGGTGGGCCTGGCGCTGACGGCTGCCACCGGCCTGACGCTGGGCGTGGGCGGCTACCTGGTGTGGAACAGCCAGCTCACGGTCGGCGCGCTGACCAGTTTTACCATGTACCTCGGCCAGCTGATCTGGCCGATGTTCGCGGCCGGCTGGGTGCTGACCCTGATCGAACGCGGCCGCGCCGGCCTGGCGCGCCTGCAGCCCCTGCTCGACATTCCGCTGACGGTGGAAGACAAGGGCACGCTCGATCACGTCGGCCAGGGTCCGCTGGTGTTTGACGCCGTCACGTTCGCCTACGGCGGGCCTGACAGCAAGGAGCGCCCGGCCCTGACCGACGTCTCGGTGACGCTGCAACCGGGCCAGACCCTGGGCCTGGTCGGCCCCACCGGTTCCGGCAAATCGACCTTGCTGCGCGTGCTGCTGCGCCAGGCCACACCGCAGCGCGGACAAGTGCGCTGGGCCGGCCATGCGTTGACCGAGTATCGCCTCAACGCCCTGCGCGCGGCCACCGCCTGGGTGCCGCAAGAATCGTTTTTGTTCTCGGCCACCATCGGCGAAAACATCGCGCTGGCGCGCCCCGGCGCCTCGCGCGCCGAAGTCGAACAGGCGGCGCAAATGGCGGCGATCCACGACGACATCCTGCGCTTCCCGTACGGCTACGACACGCCGGTGGGCGAAAAGGGCATCACGCTCTCGGGCGGCCAGCGCCAGCGGGTCGCGATCGCGCGCTCGCTGTTGGCCGACAACGCCCTGCTGCTGCTCGACGACGCCCTGTCGGCAGTCGACACCGGCACCGAGACCCGCATCCTCGAGCACCTGGCCGAACTGCGCCGCGCGCGCCCCGGACGCGCCGCCATCATCGCCAGCCACCGCTTGTCGGCAGTGGTCGGGGCCGACCACATCATCGTGCTGCGCGACGGCCGCGTGCTTGAGGCCGGCACCCACGAACAACTGCTCGCACTGGACGGCTGGTATGCCAGCCAGTGGCGCTATCAACAACTGGAGGCCAGCCTTGACGCCATCTGACGCTGACACCTCGACCAAACCTGACCAGAAGCCCGACCGTGGCGCCATGCGCGAGCAGGCCAGACAGGCAACCAGCCTGCTGCGCCGCGCCGCCGCGCCCGACCGCAAGCAACTGTACTGGGCCACCGCGTGGCTGATCCTGGCCGCCGCGCTCGAAGTGGCCGGCCCGCTGCTGGGCAAGATGCTGATCGACGACCACCTGCTGCCGCGCGACATGGACGGCGCGCGCATGGCGCTGCTGCTGGGCGGCCTGGTGCTGTCCGGCTGGATCGCCAGCTGGGTGCGTTACCGCCAACTCTTGCGCCTTTCGGGCCTGGCCATGCGCTCGGTGCAGCGCCTGCGCGAATGGGTGTATGGCCATGTGCTGCGCCTGCCGATGGCGTTTTTTGACCGCGCCATCACCGGGCAACTGGTCAGCCGCGTCACCAACGACACCGAGGCGGTAAAAACCCTGTACATCCAGGTGCTGTTCGTCATGCTCGACAACTCGATCGTCCTGATCGGCACCATGATCGCGATGGCCTGGCTCGACTGGCGCCTGATGCTGATCGTGCTGGCGCTGGTGCCGGCAGTGGCCGGCATCGTGTGGCTGTACCAGCGCCTGTCGGCGCCGGCCGTGACCCGTGCGCGCGCCCTGCGCAGCGACATCAACGGCCAGATGGCCGAATCGATCGGCGGCATGACGGTGCTCCAGGCCAGCAATGCCGAAGCGCGTTTCGGCGAACGCTTCCTGGCCACCAACCGCGCCCACTACACGGCGCGCCTGGCCGAACTGCGCGCCAACGCCTTCCTGCTGCGGCCCGCGCTCGACCTGCTCAACGTGGCCTTGCTGGCGCTGGTGATCTTCGCCTTCGGCCAGCGCGACATCGGTGCGGTCGAAGTCGGCGTGCTGTATGCGTTCGTCAGCTACATCGCGCGCGTGGTCGAGCCCCTGATCCAGATCACCATGCAGTTCAGCGGCCTGCAGCAAGCCGTGGTGGCGGCCGCGCGCGTGAACACGCTGCTCGATGAAGCGGGTGCGCCGGAGCATGCCGCTGGCCGCGCCGGCAACCAAGCCGCATTCGATGCGGCCGCACCGGCGGTGCGCGTGCGCCATCTGGAATTTGCCTATGTGCCGGGCCAGCCGGTGCTGCACGACCTGTCGCTGGACGTGCCGCAGGGCGCCTTCTTCGGCATCGTCGGCCACACCGGCAGCGGCAAGTCGACGCTGCTCTCGCTCCTGCTGCGCTACTACGTGCTTGACAAGGGCAGCATCGAGATCGGCGGCCTGCCGCTGGCGTCGATCGGCAATGAACGCTTCCGCAACGAAGTCGGCCTGGTGCCGCAAGACCCGTTCATCCTGGCGGCGACGGCGCGCGAAAACATCGACATGGGGCGCGGCCTGCCGCTCGAACGGTTGCAGGAAGCGGCGCGCGCGGCGCATGCGCACGACTTCATCATGGAACTCGAGGACGATTACGACACCCAGCTTGGCGAAGGCGGCTCGCGATTGTCGTCGGGCCAGAAGCAGCTGATTGCAATCGCGCGCGCGCTGGCAGGCGAACCGCGCATCCTGCTGCTCGACGAAGCGACCTCGCGCATCGACAGCGCCACCGAGCAGGTGGTGCAGCAGGCGCTGGAAGAATTGCGCGGCAAGGTCACCATCATCGCCATCGCGCACCGGCTGTCGACCATCCGCGAGGCGGACCGCATCATCGTGCTCAATCACGGGCGGATCACCGAGGCGGGGTCGCATGAAGAACTGATGCGTATCGACAGCGGCTTGTATCAGCGGCTGTATCTGCTGCAGCAGATTGCGGTGTAAGGACTAGACCCGGCTCCAGTTGAAACACCCGGCAGGTGCGCCGCTGCCGCTCACCAGCAATGCGCCGTGCCGGTACAGATCCCAGCGCCGCTCCTTCGGCACCGCCATCACCACCACGCCCATTGCGCGGTCGCTCCACACCAGCCGTCCATCGACCGCGTCGAGCGCCGCGAACACCTCGCGCGGACCGGCGCCGGGCTTGAACACCACCGTGGTCAGGTCCTGGCCCGGCGCCGGCACCAGCGCCCAGGCGCCGGCCGCCGTGGTGAAAGCGCCGAGCAGCAGCACCATCGCCGCCGATCCGCGCATTTTGCCCCCACCACTCGTGCCGCCACGCCGCTTCATCCAGCGCCACCCCGCAAACAGCGGCAGCAACCCGAACACCACCAGCCACACCAGGTCCCAGGCCAGTGGATTCGCGCTATCGATTCTGATCCGATGAATCCCCAGCAGCCAGTGCGACAGCAGCGCATCGACCGCATGCCACAAGCCAAAACCGACGCACAGCGCGCCCAGCAGCGGCCGTCCCCGTTCGAGCGCGCCGCGCCGCTGCGCGCGCCACAATCCCGCCAGGCCGGCCAGCGCGATGGCATACATCAGCAGGTGGAAATACCCGTCCCACAGCACCTGCAGGCGCAGGTCGTCGAGGCCGGGCACCAGGCTGAGCAAGTGGTGCCACTGCAGGATCTGGTGCAGCAGGATGCCGTCGAAGAAGCCGCCCAGCGCAAAGCCCAGCGTTGCTCCCCAACGGGCCCAGGATGGTGTCCACATAGCGGCTCCTCGGTGTCATGGCGCGAGCCGACAGTATAGGAGGCACCGAGGCGCCCGGGCGCACCGTTCCGGCGCCCCGTGCAGCGGCACGTTTCCAACCGTGAATAGGTGACGAAAACCAACTTGCGCGCACCATGAATAACCATGTGAAAACATGAACGGCGCCCGCCAGTACGGGCGCTGTGTCATTTTGGTGACAATCGGCAGGAAAGTGAATTTCTCATTTGCAACAGCCCTATAATGTTTAGAGTTAACTTTCGTCGGACCCACCGGCGCAGCGAGATCCCGCCCATGTTCTCCGCCCTGCCCCGCGCCTTGACGCGCACCCGATTCCACGCCATGGCATTGACCTTGTGCGTGGCGTCGGCGCTTGCCGTGGCCGACGGATCCGCCCCTGCCGGCGCGCGCCTGGCCGGGCAGCTGGACGAGATCCGTGAAATCAACCGCTTCGTGCCCGAACGCGCGCTGCCGATGCTGCAGGCGCTCGAAGCCGAGGGCCGCGCCGCGCCGCTGACCCAGCGCATCGAATTCCTGAACCAGCTGGCCGTCGCCCATCACGGCCTGGGCCACCACCCGCAGACCTTCGCGCTGGCCAATGAACTGATCGCGCTCGGGCGCGAATACGATCACACCGGCGCCCTGGCCAAGGGCATGCTGCTGCTGGCTTATTCGGCGTCAAGCCAGCACCGCCCGGGCGAAGCGCACCGCCTGGTGTGGGACGCCGAAAAGCTGGCCCATACCACGAGCGACCTCGATCTGCGCGTGCGCGCCGCCATCTCGTCAGGCGAATCGTATGCCGAAGAAGGCGACCTGCCGAAAGCGCTCGAACGCTTGCAGGCCGCCGCCGCGCTGGCGCGCGAGCACGGCGGCCCGGTCCACATCGTCATGGCGCTCAATTCACTGGCGCGCCTGTACGCGCGCATGCGCGAACCCGAAAAAGGTTTCGATGTACTGGACGAAGCGCTGGCCGCGGCCGAAAAGGCCGATTCGCCGGGCCGCATGGCCACCATCAAGAACGCCGAATATGGCCTGGCGATCGACACCGGCCAGCACGCACGCGCGCTGCGCGCGCTGCGCGAAGGGCTGGCGCTGGAACGCCAGATCGGCGCCCACAAGCGGGTCGTGTATTCGCTGGTGAACCTGTCCGACTTCTATCTCAAGATGCAGGACTACCGCAAGGCCGCCTCGTACGCCGAACAGGCCTTGATGGCGGCGCGTCCGCTCAACAACCGCCAGCTGACCACCACCGCCAACCTGAACCTGGGCCAGGCCTATCTGGGCCTGGGCCGCATCGACGATGGCAAGCGCCATATCGAGATCGGCCTGGCCGGCTATGAAGAACTGGGCGACAAGCCCGAGCTGCAGAACGCGCTGGTGGAATACGGCGCCGCGCTGGAGCGCACCGGCGACCTGCCAAGCGCGCTGCACGCCTACCATCGCGAACGCAAGATCTCGAACGAGCTGTTCGAAAAGCGGCGCCAGAAGGCGATGCTCGACCTGCAGGAAAAATACGAGACCGATAAAAAGCAGCGCCAGATCGAATTGCTGCGCAGCGAGAACCTGATCAAGTCGACCGAAATCGACAACCGCCGCCTGCAGCAGCGCGTGTGGTGGCTGCTGGCCGTGGTGCTGGCGCTGGTGGCGGTGATCGTCGGCTCGCTGTACCGCAAGGTGCGCCACGCCAATGCCCAGCTGCACGAGAAGAACCGCGAACTGAAGCAGCAAAGCGTGCGCGATCCGCTCACCGGCTTGTACAACCGCCGCCACTTCCTCGAATACATGCGCGACTTGCCGGCGCCGACGCCGCTCGCCGTCAGCCCGGACAGCGCACAGGTAGGCGCGTTGTTCCTGCTCGACGTCGACCACTTCAAGCACATCAACGACACCTACGGCCACGCGGCCGGCGACACCGTGCTGACCACCATCGCCGCCAGCCTGCAGGAAATCCTGCCCGAAACCGACATGATCGTGCGCTGGGGTGGCGAAGAATTCCTGGCCTACCTGCCGTCGGTACCGCGCAGCAGCCTGGACGACGTGGCCGCACGCATCCTGGCCGGCATCGGCGCGGCCAGCATCGAGCACGGCTGCGCGGCGCTGAACGTGCAGGTCTCGGTCGGCTTCGCGCCCTTCCCGCTCGCCGTCGGACGCCAGTTGCTGGCGTGGGAACGCGCCGTCAACCTGGCCGACATGGCGCTCTACATGGCCAAGTCGCACGGCCGCAACCGCGCCTACGGCGTACGCGGCTTCGCCGACCCGGAACGCGCCAGCATCGACCAGATCGAGCAGAACCTGGAGCAGGCCTGGCGCGCCGGCCAGGTCGAATTGTCGCTGGTGCTGGGCGAGCGCGAGCCGCTGCGCGCGGTAGGCGCCTGAAGGCCAGCCGCCTGCCCCTTGCTGGCGGCGTTTCGCAACCCGTATCCGCGCCCACGCCGCTCGTGCGCCGGCGCGTCAGTGCAGGAGTCACGAGCCACGCCCGATGCGCGAATTTGCCGAGCCCTTGTCAATAGCGCCCATCGTTCGACGCCAGTCGCCACGGGGAAGTCGATCGATGCCTTTCCGGTGACGAAGGAAATTCTAATGTAGCCAACGCACGGCGGGCAGCCAACGCAGCTACACTGATCATTTCCATTCACGGCAATCCTGCCGACGCTATTGCAGGCAGCGACTTTTTACGGAAACCGATCATGCACCGCACCCGCTCGCATACCTGCCACACCTACCGTACGCTACCCATCCTGCTGGCTTGCCTGTCGGCTCTGACGCTGCTGTCATCCGCAAGTATCGATGCCGTGGCACAGGCCACCGCCGCCGATACGCGCTATGAACGCGTCGTACCCAGCCCGGATGGCATCGGCAAGCGCTACATGGGCCGCGAGATCGCCGGCGTGATGGGATGGGAGGGGGCGCAATGGCTCGAGCGCGAAAGCCGCGCGCGCGAGGAGCGGCCGGCATTGCTTCTGCGGGAACTGGCGCTGGCGCCCGGCATGACGGTGGCCGACATCGGCGCCGGCACCGGCTACTACACCTGGCAGCTGGCGAAAAAGGTCGGGCCCGGCGGACGTGTGTATGCAGTCGACGTGCAGCCGGAAATGATCGGCATGCTCGACAGCCAGATGGCAAAGCGCGGCGTGCGCAACGTGGTCCCGGTGCTGGGCAGCGAAACCAGCGTCAAACTGCCGCCGGCCAGCGTCGACCTGGCAATCATGGTCGATGTCTATCACGAGCTCGCCTATCCCGCGGAAGTCCTGGACAGCATCATCGGCGCCCTCAAACCGGGCGGGCGCGTCATCTTCGTCGAATATCGCGCCGAGGATCCGGCAGTCGCAATCAAGCCGCTGCACAAGATGAGCGAGGCGCAGGTAAGGCGTGAAGCCACCGCGCGTGGCCTGAAGTGGGAACGCAGCATCAAGTCGCTGCCGATCCAGCATGCGATCGTTTTTCGGAAGCCCTGAACACAGATTAGCGAGGCCAGCCGGGGCATCTGGCATGCCCGGTGCACGCTGCTCGACGGGAGGGGCTATGCAGCACCGCTGTCTCGACAGTCAGCTATCGACCCAGAGTCGACCTCGCCCAAGAGGCACATATCAAAGCGTGATCCAAGGCTCGGGAATAGTTGACAATCAGAGCGTTGCATATGGCGCAACAAGCGGCGACATCGTCGAGCCTGATTGCTGACGAGCTGCACGAGGTCGCGGTATGCAATCAAATCGAAGCAACCTTGTCATGCGCCGTCGTACAATTTTGTGTGCTCTTCCCGTTGTCGCATTCTCTGCGCACGCCTATCCAACGACAAAAAAATGCCATCATCGACTCCGCAGAACCTCAAGACGTCTGGAACCAGCTTCGCCGGCTGCATTTGGTTGAATCCTCCACCGACGTCGAGTATCGTCGAAGACACTCTTCATGTGACCACTGCCCACGATACCGATTTCTGGCGCATCACGAGCTACGGCTTTATCCATGATAACGGGCACTTTTTCGCGAAAAAGAACAACGGCGGCTTTACGGCGCAGGTCCGGATCCATGCTGATTTCAAGGATTTATACGATCAGGCCGGACTGATGGTCCGCATCGACGAAAAAACGTGGGTGAAGGTGGGCGCTGAATTTTCTGACGGACAACTCATGTTCAGCACCGTCTTGACGAATGGGAAGTCGGACTGGAGCGTGATGCCGGCGCCTGCCTACAAGGATGGTTTCTGGGTCCGCATTACCGTCAGCGATGGTGTCATGCGCGCCCAATATTCCGTCGACAAAAAGAACTGGCCGATGCTGCGGCTCGCGCCGTTTCCGGATGCGTCCCAATATGCCGTCGGCCCGATGTGCTGCACACCGAAAGGTAAAGGACTCGACGTCAAGTTCAGCGAGTTCACGCTGATGCCGGCTTTGAAGAAAGACCTGCACGACCTTGGCTGAGTCCTTTGCGGCGACCGCCCCCTGAACGCGATTAGTGTGTGGCGAACTTTATCAGCACGGCATTCGTGCCGGAATGCGGCGCGGCGCGTCTGCCCTTACAATGCGGCAGCGGCGCGCAACCGCGCGTCCCTTGTCCCGCACCCAGCACAGATACCGCATCGCCATGGCAGTCATCAATCCAGCAGAAGTCGAGTTCAGCGCCATCCGGGCCCAGGGTCCGGGTGGGCAGAACGTCAACAAGGTGTCGTGCGCGGTGCATGCGCGCTTCGACATCGCGGCTTCGTCGCTGCCTGCGCCGATCAAGGAGCGGCTGCTCGCATTGCGCGACGCGCGCATCACCGGCGAAGGTGTGCTGGTGTTGAAGGCGCAGCAGTCGCGCAGCCTGGAACAGAACAAGGCAGATGCGTTGCGGCGCCTGCAGGCGCTGGTGGATCAGGCGGCGATCGTGCCGACCGTGCGGCGCGCCACGCGGCCGACGCGCGGTTCTCAAATGCGCCGGCTCGATGGCAAGACGCGCAGTGGGCAGACCAAGGCGCTGCGCGGCAAGGTCAGCGACTGAACTGATCGCCTCAGTTCTTCTGCATCTTCTCGCCGACGCGCTCGACATGCTTGCCCACTTCCTCGGTGGCGCGGTCGAGCCCACGGCTGGCGTCGCGCGTGGCGTCCTTGACCTTGTCGCGCGCCGCTTCGGTGGCGCGGTCGACCTTGGCCAACTCGTCCTGCACTGAATCGGTCACCTTCGCGCCGGCGTGGTCGATGGCCTTGCCCACCCGCTCGGCCGGGCCGGCGCCGGCGCCGGCGTCATTGCGCCCGCATCCGGCCAGCGCAGCCAGTGCTGCCGACAAAAGGATCGATCCCACCATGCTTGCTTTCATGCCCTGCTCCTGTCTGTTCGAACGGTATCGATGATACACCGGGCCGCTGTCCGTCTCAGCGCTCGGGATCGGCCAGCGGGTGGCGTTCGGCGTCGATGCGGCGCCGCAGTTCGCGCGTGGCGTCGTCTTCGCCCCAGCGCCTGGTGAACGTCGACAGGCGGCTGTGGGCGCGTTCGAGGCTGCCGCCACGCAGCAGCTTTTCGGTGGCGCTGTTTGCTTCTTTCCACGCGCTGCGGCGCCGCTCGGCGCGGGTGCACGCTGCGGCGGCGTCGTTGAGCGCGTCCTGCACCTGGCGCAGCTGCTTGGGCGTGGCGCGCGTCTTGCGCAGCGCAATCAGCTCGTCCTGGGCGTCCTTTGGTTTGCATTCCTGCGCCAGCGCGATGGCGGCCTTCATGCGCCGCTCGATGCGCGCCTCGGACGGCTTGGTCAGCATCCACGCCAGCCACAGGGCGCCAAGGGCGAGCAGCCACCAGCGCAGGCGGATTGGCTTGCGGGTCGAGACAGGAACGCGCGGCACTGGAGGCACCGGCGGTACCGATGGACGCGGCGGCGGTGGTGGCGGTGGTGGTTGAGGTGGCGCTGCCGGCGCCGCCTTGAACAACGGCGGTGGCACCGGCGCTGCGGCCGGTGCTGGCGCGGGCGGCGCAGGCGGTGTCACCCGCGGCGGCTCGGGCTTGGCCAGCACCGGCGGTGGCGCCGGCGCGACGGGCGCCGGCTGGGCACCCGGCTGCTGCGCCGTGCCGCACCACGGACAAAAACTCACCCGCCGCGCAAACGCACGCCCGCAGTCGGCGTTGATGCAGCGGTGGATGGTGGTGTCGTCGTGCTCCATGCCCGCCTTCATTCAGGATCCGGCACGCCGTCGTCGGGGTCGGGAATGCCGTCCTCGCGGCTCGCGCCCAGCACCAGCGCCAGTTCCGGCAACGCGCCCACCGTGCTCCATTTACCGATCTTCGGATTCCAGCGCATGTCCCAGGCGCGCGTCGATCCATCGATCTCGCCGCGCGCGGCCATGCCCGCGATGTCGGCCACCGTGAGCGGTCCGCGCTGGGCGCCGCCGACGAACAGTTTGAAGCGCGGCTCGCCCGGCACCGCTGCCGGGGCCGAGACGGCCGCACGCCCCATCAAGGCCTGCCCTGCCCTTTCCTCGCTGGCCAGAAACGCCGGCAAGATCACGCGCTTGTCGATCGCGCGCTCGACTTCCCAGCCATACGCATCCCCATGCGAGCCGGGCACGCTCTCGGTCCAGCCATCGATGGCGGCCAGCGCCGACTCGATCTGGCTCGCCGCCAGCGACGGATCGGCCGCCGCCGCGCGCCGGATCCAGCTGTCGTACAGGCGCCGCGCGGTGATGTTCGGCAGCGACGGCGACGGCAATTGGGCGCCGGTCTCGTCGACCTCCAAACGTGGCTCGTACACGCGCAGCTGGTAGTGGCGCATCAAGGCTGCGAGCAGCGCCAGCCGGCGCGGTCCCATCGTCGCCAGGCGCTGCCCCACCGCGGCGATTACCTGGTCGCGGTAGTACGGCGGCAAGCCGTTGGCGCGGATCGCCTGTTCGTTGCCGATCTGGAGCCACTCGCCGGAACCCGGTTCGACCTCGAACAGGTACTGCCCGCGTGGCTGGAACGCGGCTTCGCGGTCGCCCAGCTCGGCCTTCCTGCGGATCACGCCGAGCGCGATCGCCTGCAGGTACCACTCGTAATCGTCGGCCAGGCGGTTCAGTTCATCCATCGACGGCGAGATCGGGTGCCTGAAGCGGGTGGCGTCGAAATGCAGGTGGGTCGGGATCTTCGGGTTCTCGATCTGGTACGAGGCGCGCCAGGTCGGCAGGCCACGCAGGGTCGTCATCGGATAGCCCGACAATTCGATGTAGCACACCGCGCGCCCGGCCACGCCGGTGTTGACGATCGAGACCAGGTCGCCGTGGAAGTACCCGGTCGGCACGGCGGCGCGGATCTCCGCTTCCATGCGTCGCCACGCGAGCGGGTCGCCGACGCCGATGAAGCACTTGAACTGGTCAGCGTTGGGCGTGAACTCGGCCGAGAAGCGCGCGTTCACCCACGGCATGGCGCTCCGAATCCACTCGCTGAAGATACGCTGGCGCTCCTGCGGCGACAGCGCGGATAACTGTTCCAGCAGCGGATCGGGCGGGTCGACCTGCTCGACGCCCTGGTTCGAGAGCTGCAGCTGCGCGCGCCGGAACAATTTGAGCAGCAGGTCCGCGCGCGTGCGTTCGTCGCCCAGTTGCGGGAACAAACGCGCCGAGCCGCCGAATTCGAGCAGCACTTCTTCGCTCCACTGACTGACGTCGCCGCTCAGACGCACCGGCGCCGGCGCGATATCCAGGCCCAGCTTGATGGTGGTGGCATGTTCTTCGCGCGCGTCGGCGCGCAGCTGGCGGATGCGGGCGTCGACCGCCGCCAGCATCGCCTGGACCTGGCGCCGGCCGTCCTGGAATTCGCCGGCGATGCCGCTCCACTGGGCCTGGCCCTGTTCGTCGGTCGTCTGCGGGTCGCCCAGCCAGGCCGACATCGCGCGCATCACTTCGATCGCCTGCTGCGAGGCCACCGCCAGCAAATGGAAGCGCAGGTAGTCGGCCAGGTCGCGCTTGAGGTGGGCCATCACTTCACGCGCCTGCGGTTCCTTGCCGAACACGCGTCCGGCCGCCTGGCCCAGGTTGCCGAGCGACTCTTCGACCTGGCGCGTGCGCAGCGCGTCGCGCACGTCGCGGTAGCGGCGGCCATTGCGTTCGGCGTTGGCCAGGTCGCGCCCCTGCAGGCGCGCCTTGACCTGTTCGAGCAGCGACAGCACGAATTCAAGACCGCCCTGGCGCCGGTCGTCGAGCAGCGCATACAGCCGGTCGCGCACCCGTGCCTTCAGGCGCCCCAGCAGTTCGCCGGTGTGGCGGCGGATGCGGTCTTCGCTCGTTTCGGCGGTGGCGCCGGCTTCGCGGATCGCGTCGCGTTCGAGTTGCGGCAGCAGTTCGGACACTTTTTCGCGCCACAGCTTGATGTCGTAGGCCGCCATGATGCGGTCGATCTCGAGCTGCACCCGGCTCTCGACGCGCTCGAGCAATGAGCGGCCGTCGCGGTCCTGCAGCAGCGCGTTCGTCAGCGCGTATTCGGTGAATGGCGTGACGTCGGCGGAACCCTTGCGCAGGTCGGGAAAATCGTCGAACGCGCGCTCGCTCATGTCCATCTGGTCGCGCATGAAGGCGTCGCGCTCGGCATCGCCGGCGCGCCGCGCCGCGCCGGAACCCAGGTTGCCGTCGCTCCCGGCCAGGCCAAAGAAATCCTTGACCATCAGCGCCGCCAACTCGTACGCGCGAATATCCTGGTGCAGGCTTTGCTGGGTGTCGAGCACTGCCTGGCCAAAGGCCGAATACACCTTCGAATACGACAGCCGCATGTCGCCGAAGCGCGCCTCGGGCACGCGCGGGTTGTACGGTCCCAGCTTGTGCTGCTGCTGGTTGACCGCCACCGAGCGCTTGCGGTTGGCGAAATCGGCCGAGGCGAAATCCTCGAACAACGAGTCGGCCACCATCTGGTACGCGTCCTTGACGTCCAGCGTGGCCTTGTTGGCCAGGTTGGCGGTGTCGACGAAGTACACGTCGTCGAACGGCGCGCCCTTGCCGGCGATGCTGTCCGGGTCCATCCACGCTACGTGCGCGTTCATGTCGCGCATCGCCGTTTCCAGTTCCATCAGCGTGGCGTAGGCGTTCGCTTCGGTGCGCTCCTTGTTGGCCTTGGCGAACCCGGACGGCATCAGCAGCACCAGGTCGACCTGGCTATCGGACACCTCCTGGCGCGCGATGGCCTTGGCCAGCCAGCCCAGGTCGAGCGCACTGCCGGCGCCGGTGCCGCCGGCGGCGGACGCGATTACGACGATGCGAAATTTCGAGGTATCGACCTGCAGCCCGAGGCGCTGGTAATTCTCCTTGCGCTCGATGCCGGCATTGCTGCTCAGGTAATTCAGCGCGCCCTTGATGCGCCCGCGCAGCTTCGGGTATTTGTCGTACAGGTACAGGCGCGCCAGGGCGCGGATCTGGCCCGCGCCTTTGGAAGGGTCAATGCCGAGCGAACGCAGTTTCTTGGGCCGCAGCGGCATCCAGCTTTCGATCAGCGGAAAGCGCGCCAGGCTGTCGTCGGACTCGTGGTATTGCGGCAGGTCGAGCGGCTCGACCAGGCGTTCTTCATCCGTCAGGCGCACCAGTTCGTACCAGGGATCGGTGCGCTGCGACTTGCCTTCGTCGATGATGGCGTTGTTGTCGAGGTCAAAGTGCAGGAAGCGCGCCACCGGGAAGTCGGCAATCGATTCGACGCGCGTGGGGTGACGCCGGTTCCAGAGCGCCGACAGGATGCGGCGACGGATGCGCAGCATGACTTCCATGCCGGTGCCGCCGGCGCCGATGAACAGCGTCGGGCGCAGGTCGACCTTGAGTTCGGACGGGCCGCCGCTGCGCGCGTTCAGGGATGATGGGTTCGGAAATTCTGCCATGGTCGCCCCTCCTTAACGTCGGCCGACGAACAGCGACGCGGCCAGCGTGATCACGCCCACCAGCACCAGGGGACCGGCCACGCCGAGGGTCAGGAAGCGCCCGGCGTTGATGATCGCCAGCACCGCCGCGGCAGACAGGAAGCCGAGGCCGACGAACATCAGCCAGCCGGCATTGCCGGCCGACGAAGGCGCCACGCGCTTCTTCACCAAGTGGTGCACGTAGGCGCCGCGCACGAAGAAGTACACCGTCAACAGGATCAGGAACACCACGCCGCCGATGGCCAGGTCGCGGTTCGAGGTGTCGGCGACCGGCAGCGAATCCGGATTGACCGGCATGACTTCGATCGGCCGGCCGGCAGTGTCGGGCGTGGTCTTCGGCAGCGAATCCTGCGGCGAGGCCGATTCTTCGGGCAACTTGAAGCCCGGGTCGGCGGGCGATGGCGCGTTGCTGGGGGGCTGGGTGTCCTGCATGCTTTTTTCCTTTTATTTTATGGGCGGCCGAGCGTTACCTGTGCGCCCTCGCGCACGTCGAACAGGTGGTGGCCGAACAGCGTTGTTTTCAGTTGCGCGACCGGCTGGCCGGCGCGGTCGTAGACCGGTTGCGTGGTGCCGGTGCGCCCGCGCAGCGTGTGCGCTTCGTCGCCCACCATCACGTGCGCGATGCGCGGGCGCGCCCAGGCCCAGGCGCCCGCCGCCAGCAGCGCGAGCAGCGCCAGCGCCGCGCCGGCCACGGCAACCAACGGTTCCATGCCGTAGTGGATGCGTACCTGGACCGGCAACACCGCCGTCGAGGCCTGCACCCGCGCTGGTGGGGTAAAAATATCCGGCAGCGGGTCGCCCGGGAACAGTTCGGCCATGCGGGTGCGGAACGCTTGCGACAGCGCCAGCTGCTGGCCGGCCAGGTGCAGCTCGATCTGGCCCGGCAGCACGTAGGCCGAGCCGGCCGATTTCAATGCCGCGAGCGACCATTTATCCGGGATCTGCGCGACGGGCAGTGTCATGCTGGAACCGAGCGGCACCGGTTTGCCCGGCGCCAGCTCGCGCACGCGCTCGGTGTCGAGCGCGATGCGGCGTTCTTCACCGGCCAGCGTCGAACGGGCGCTCAGCGTGGCGGCAGCGATGGTGTACGGGTACATCGTGTTTTCCAGGTTCCATTCGATGCGCGCCTGCGGCGTGCGCGCATCCGGCGCAACGTCGGCGCGCAGCGTGCCGTCCGCGCCGGTAGCGAAGTTCACGCCGGGCGCATTCACCACGCGGCGCGGCGTCAGGCGCACGGTGTCGCGGTCGAGTGGCTTGAGACGCGCCGGCGGCTCGGTGACCACTTGCCTGATGCGGCCGGACGCCAGCAGCGCGTCGAGTGCGGCAGCGCCTTCGCGGCCGACGCCGAACGCGTACACCATCAAGCCATTGGCGCTGTAATGCGCGCCTTTCACTGGCATGCGCAGCGGGAATGCCAGCGCGCGCTCGATGGCGCCGCCGCCGTGGATCAGCGAATAGAACTCGCGGTTGCGCGCGGCAGTGGCCTGGTCGTTGTTCGGGCTGTTGCGGTTGTTGGTGATCAGCCAGACGATGCCCGGCTTGCCGCCCAGCGCCTGCGTCATCGCCGCTTGCAGCGCCTCGCCCAGATCGGTGTCGGCCAATGCCTCGCTGTCCTGCTTGCGTGCGGTGTCGAGCGACGCCAGCGCCGCCGTCACGCGCGGGCGCACCGACGCATCGCCTGCCTTGAATGAAACCAGCGCACGCGGCGACGGCGCACCGGGCTGCGACTGGTTGAAGGCGGCCAGCACCAGCGCATCCCCCTGCCCCACCACGCTGCCGGCCAGCGCCGCCACCAGCGGCTTGAACGGCGACTTGGGGTCGCTGTAGAACGGCTCCATCCAGCCCGAGTTCTGGACCAGAAACACGTGCGGCGTGGCCGCCGCGGCGCCGGCCCACAGCACCGTTGCGGCCATCCAGACCGTCAGCGATTGCAGCAGCCGCTTCATCACGCCAGCTCGTCCAGGCGCCAGCCGCGCATCCCGTTCCAGTCGGGGTGATGCAGCCAAAGAAAACCGCCCGCCACCAGCGGCACGCATTCGAGCGGTCGCGCCAGGCGCGCCACTTCGTCCAGGATCACGTTGCGCCGGCCAATCCACTCGATCGTGGTGCGCGCGATCGGGCGATCTTCCAGCAATTCTTCGGCGCGGCCGGTGTATTTGTGGAAGCGCAGCACCAGACCGCTCGGCTGGCTGCGGTTGTTATTGAAGCTGCGCAGCAGCGGCAGCACCAGCGTGTCGTCCTGGTTCTGGTCTTCGACATGCTCGGCCGACCACGGCTCGCCCAATACCGGATGGCCACGCCGGAACAGGAAGTTGGCAAAGCCCAGGCGCGCGCCGTCGATCGCAGCCTGCTGCGGCTGCTCGCTGCCCAGTTCGAGATAAGAATAACCCTGGCCGTCATGCCCGATCTGCCACAGGCGTCCGTCGCGGCCCTGGGTCGGCCCGCCAAACGCCAGGCGCGGCTGCCAGAGCGGCGGCCATGGCGTAAATTGCGGCGCTTCGCCCGGACGCCAGGCCAATTGACCCGCCTCGTGCAGCCAGAACAGGCGGCCGTCGTAGCCGAGCGGACGGCGCCAGCCGCCGGCCGGCAGATCCGGGCAGGCAAAGCGTTCGGTCTCGTTCTGGTCGAGGCGCAGGCTCCACAGGTGGATGTCGCCGGGCACGCCGGCCAGGCAGGCCAGGTGGCGCCGCATCACGCCGGGCGCGGCGACGATGGGTGAGTCGAGCACGGTCTCGGTGCGGTAGGTTTCGCTGACCGGATCGATCCACAGGCGCTGCAAGCCGTCCACGCCGGGCACCACGCCGGCGTCGCCACGGGCGCCATCCGTGGCCGCAATCCAGGCGTGCTCGGATGCCGTGAACACCAGGCTGGCGCTGCCCGCCTGCGGCGCCAGCACGTGCCACAGCTGCGCCATCGGGTCCCAGTATTGCAGCACGCCGCGCGTGTGCGCCAGCGCCAGCAACCGTTCGCCGGGAAAGCCGAAGCCGGCGGCGGCAAATACCGAGCAGGCATTCGGCGGCGCCGGCATGGTGGCGTCGCAGCGCCCGACCGCGGGCGCGGCGGCGCGTTCTTCCAGGCTGTCGCCCAGCGCCAGCGAGGTGACCGGCAAGCCGTGCGGCACGTGGCGCGGCAAGGCTTCGTCGGCGCCCGGGCCCCACCAGCCGTGGCTGCGCTTCGGCGCAGAAGCCAACCGCAGCAGCGGACGGCCGCAGCGCGGACACCAGGCAAAGCCTTCGGGATAGATCGGCGCGCAGGCACAGTCGAGCGGCAGCGAGGCGCCGAGCAGATGGGCGACGTCGGGCAGGCGCCGGCGCGCGTGGCCCTGCCAGTCGACCTGGCCCAGTCCTGCGCTCGCCACCAGGGCGAACTCGCCGCTTGTCTCGTCTTCCTGCCAGGTGCTGGCAGGCGTTTCCCATCTGTATGCCATTTCGCCTCGCCATGTGATTTGCCGAAAGACGTTTTGGAAAACCTGCCAAAACATCTTGCTGTTGCTCAAATCATAGCGCCGCCAACTGTCGCGCGGCGCGCCGTTCACGAGGTAGCGTGGGTTGACACCGGGAGCATCAAATAACGAGCTCATGGCCGCAAGGCGCCGGGAACTTCCAGGGTCCGACCGTATAATGGCCGCCTCAACCATACGCTGCCTCCACGTCACTCCATGCCATGACCGACGCCATCGATTCCCTTCTCCAGCCCAGCGATGCGCTGCCCGCCCACGCCATCGACAAGGCCACGGATCACCTGCGCGATGTGCTCTCGATCGCCCTCGAACACGCTCCCGGCGTGCGCGCGCTGGTGGTGTACGACACCCGCACCGCCTTGTCGCGCGCGCTGCTGGAAGCCTACCGCCGCAACCTGCCGGACGCGCTCTTTGTCGACTTCGACGCCGTCGAACCAGGCGCGGTGCTGGCGGCGTTTCGTTCGATGGCGGCGCACGAGCTGGTGGTGCTGCTGCAGTCGACCAACTTCCGCCTGGATGGCTTCCGCATCCGGGTCGAGCTGTTCAAGCTCGATCTGAAGGTGATCGAGCACGTGCACCTGTCGCGCATGCCCGGCATCCAGGGCGAGCACTACATCGACGCGCTGGCCTACGACCCGGCCTACTTCCGCGGGGTCGGGCGCGCGCTCAAGGAGCGCATCGACCGCGCCCCGCATGCGCGCGTGGTCGGTGGCGGCGAGACGCTCACGTTTGCCTCGCCGCTCGAGTCGGCCAAGCTCAACATCGGCGACTACAGCGCCATGAACAACGTCGGCGGCCAGTTCCCGATCGGCGAAGTGTTCACCGAGGCGCAAGACCTGGAAGCGGTGCACGGCCGGGTGCAGATCCACGTGTTCGGCGACACCAATTACCGCTCGAATCGGCCCGAGGCGCCGGTGACCTTGACTATCGAGCGCGGCCGCGTGGTGGCGACCGAACACGCCACGCCCGAATTCCAGCAGGTGCTCGACAACATCACGGCGGAGGAAGGCGAAGTCTGGGTACGCGAGCTGGGCTTTGGCCTGAACCGCGCCTTCACGCGCGAACTGCGCGTCGACGACATCGGCACCTACGAGCGCATGTGCGGCATCCACCTGTCGCTCGGCGCCAAGCATGGTGTGTATACAAAACCCGGTTTCAAGCGCAAGGATGCGCGCTTTCACATCGACGTCTTCGCCGTGACCGACGCCGTCTACCTGGGCGACGAGCAGGTCTATCGTGATGGTCGCTGGGCGGTGTAACCAACTGACGCCCCGTGATTGACCCGTGGTGACTGAACGGTGCCGTACTCCGAACCCAAGCCATGCGTGCTAGGATACAAAAATTGCAATTAATCACGTACAGGGCATGGTGGACAATGTTTTGCAGCACGTCAGCGAAATCCAGGCAATCGGCGCCGTGCCACGGGTGCTGGAGACTGTTGCAGCCCTGACCGGCGCCGGCTTTGTCTGCATCGCCCATGTCAGCGCGTCGAGCTGGACCGCCTGCGCGGTGCATGACGTGATCGAATTCGGCATCAAGCCAGGCGACCAGCTCGCGACCGGCATCACCGTGTGCAAGGAAGTGTACGATTCGCACGCGCCCGTGATCATCGACGATGTCGAACGATGTCCACCGCACTACAAGAACTATATTCCCCTGCTGAACGGCCACCGCAGCTACTTCTCGATTCCGATCTTTCGTCGCGACGGCCAGTATTTCGGCACCCTGTGCGGCACCGACCGCGCGCCGCGCGCCTTTTCGCACGGTCCTACCCTGTCCATGCTGACGCTGTTCGCGGAACTGATCTCGAACCAGCTCGACTCGGACCGCTCGCTGCGCGAGGCGCGCTCGGACCTGCTGTCCGAACGCGAAACGGCCGAACTGCGCGAACAGTTCATCGCCGTGCTCGGGCACGACCTGCGAACGCCGCTGAACGCGATCCTGAACCGGGTCGAACTGCTGGCGCGCCGTCACGAAGAACCGAATACCCTGCACGCCCTTGGCCGCATCCGCGCCAGTGCATTGCGCATCGAAGGCCTGGTCGACAACGTGGTCGATTTCACGCGCGGACGCATGGGCGACGGGCTGGCGCTGGAATTGCGCAAACATACCGGCGTCGATGAAATCCTGGAACAGGTAGTAGAGGAAATGCGCTGCGCCTATCCCGAGCGCACCATCCTGGCCGAGATCGCGTCGCGCCTGACCTTGCGCTGCGACGCCCAGCGCCTGGCGCAGCTGCTGTCGAACCTGCTCAAGAATGCGCTGCTGCATGGTGACAAGGGGCATCCGGTGCTGGTCACGGCCCGCATCGATGCCGAGGCGCGCTTCGTGCTTGAAGTAAGCAACGGCGGCCCCGACCTGAGCGCGACCGTGATCGCGCACCTGTTCAAGCCTTACTGGCGCGCCATCTCGCGCACCGGCGACGACGGCCTCGGCCTGGGCTTGTACATCGTCGACCAGATCGTGCGCGCGCATGGCGGCAAGATCGGCATTACCTCGCGCGACGGCACCACCAGCTTCACGTTTGTGATGCCGGCCGCATAAAAGCCCCACCCAATTGTGTCAATACAAGCGCGCGGGATCGACATATCCGCGACATATTTCAGCATTTTTACAAATCAACCAAGCGGTTGATTAGTATCAACGCTAGAATTCTTTTCTTAATTCAATAACAAATCAAGAGGGACCATGTTCCGTTTGCCCACTGGCGTGGCAGCGCTATGCCTCGTCGCTGCAACCTTCGCTTCCACTTTCGCCACCCCGGCCATGGCCGCTGCGGCGCCTTTTGACGACAAGTTCCGCCAGCTCGACGAGCTGCTGCCGACCCCGAACACGATCCGCACCGCCTCCGGCGCCCCCGGCCACGCCTACTGGCAGCAGCGCGCCGACTACACCATCCGCGCCACGCTGGACGAATCGCGCCGCGCCCTGAGCGGCGCCGGCACCATCACCTATTACAACAATTCGCCCGATTCGCTGAAATACCTGTGGCTGCAGCTGGACCAGAACATCTACCGCCAGGATTCGGATGCGCGCCAGAGCGCCACCCTGCCCTCGCGCGACGCCTGGGCCGGCCGTACCGAGCAGACCGGCGTCAAGTTCGACGCCCTGCGCACGGTGCTCGAGGGCCGCACCTTCCCGGGCGGCTTCGACATCCTGGCGGTGAAAGACAGCAGCGGCCGCGCGCTGCCGCACACCATCAACAAGACCATGATGCGGGTCGACCTGCCGCAGCCCCTGAAACCGGGCGCGCGCGTGACCTTCAGCGTCGACTGGCGCTACAACATCAACGAACAGAAGATCCTGGGCGGGCGCTCGGGTTACGAGAAATTCGACGACAAGAACGACCTGTACGAGATCGCCCAGTGGTTCCCGCGCATGGCGGCCTACTACGACGTGTATGGCTGGCAGCACAAGCAGTTCCTGGGCGCCGGCGAATTCACGCTCGAATTCGGCGACTATGACGTGCGCATCACCACCCCGGCCGACCACATCGTCGCGTCGACCGGCGAACTGCAGAACCCGGGCGAAGTCTTGACGGCCACCCAGCGCCAGCGTCTGGAAACGGCGCGCACCGCCAGGAAGCCGGTCATCATCGTGACCCAGGCCGAGGCCGAAGCCGCGGAAAAATCGCGCAGCACGGCTACTAAAACCTGGCACTTCAAGGCCAGGAACGTGCGCGACTTCGCGTTCGCGTCGAGCCGCAAGTTCATCTGGGATGCGCAAGGCGTCAAGAGCGGCAACCAGAACGTGATGGCGATGTCGTACTACCCGAAGGAAGGCAACCCGCTGTGGGAGAAGTACTCGACCCAGGCGATCATCCACACCATCGAGCAGTACAACAAGTATTCGTTCGACTATCCGTACCCGACCTCGATCTCGGTGAACGGTCCGGTGGGCGGCATGGAATACCCGATGATCACCTTCAACGGTCCGCGTCCAAGCAAGGACAAGAAGACCGGTGAACTCACCTATTCGCAGCGCACCAAGTATGGCCTGATCGGCGTGATCATCCACGAAGTGGGCCACAACTACTTCCCGATGATCGTCAACTCGGACGAGCGCCAGTGGACCTGGATGGACGAAGGCCTGAACTCGTTCCTGCAATACCTGGCGCAGCAAGCCTGGGAAGAGAACTGGCCCGACAGCCGCGGCGAGCCGCGCCGCATCACCGACTACATGAAGAGCCGTAACCAGGTGCCGATCATGACCAACTCGGAATCGGTCCTCCAGTTCGGCAACAACGCCTACGCCAAGCCGGCCGCCGCCCTGAACGTGCTGCGCGAAACGGTGCTGGGGCGCGAGCTGTTCGACTTCGCCTTTAAAGAATACGCGAACCGCTGGAAGTTCAAGCGCCCGACCCCGGCCGACTTCTTCCGCACCATGGAAGACGCGTCGGGCACGGACCTCGACTGGTTCTGGCGCGGCTGGTTCTACACCACCGACAACGTCGACGTCAGCGTGGACGGCATCAGCGAGTACACGGTGTCGAGCCAGAATCCGGAAATTGAAAAAGCCCTGCAGCGCGCGCGCCGCGCCGCCGAGCCGGTGTCGATCATCGACCAGCGCAACAAGGGCATGGCGCGCCGCGTCGATGCGCACCCGGAACTGAAGGACTTCTACAACGAGAACGACGAGTTCACCGTCACCAACAAGGACCGCAACACCTACCAGGAAAAGATGGCCGGCCTGGAAGACTGGCAGAAGGACCTGCTCAAGGAAGGCAAGCACCTGTACCTGGTCGACTTCAGCAACGTCGGCGGCCTGGTGACGCCGCTGATCGTCGAGATCGAACTGAAAAGCGGCAAGAAGGTCATCGAGCGCATTCCAGCCGAAGTGTGGCGTTTGTCGCCGACCAAGGTCACCAAGCTGTTCGTGCTGGATGAACCGATGGTCGGCCTGACCCAGGACCCGTACTGGGAGACCGCCGACACCGATGTCAGCAACAACAGCTGGCCACGCAAGGCTGCGCCGTCGCGCCTGGAACTGTTCAAGACCGACACCGACCAAAATAACCTGATGCGCGACTTCAATACCAAGTTGAAGGCGCCGGAGCAGGAATCGGGACTGGCCCCGGCAACGCCGGCCGCGGCACCGGCGACGACGCCAGCGACCCCACCGGCGCAGTGATCGCTTACCAATCCTGATCCACGCGGGCGCAGCGATGCGCCCGCCCTGCACCGGCACTGTCTGTTACGACGCTGCCGGTGCTGTCATTTTCAGCCTGTCCAAAGTACCCCATGATGCTCAAGCCCCTGCACGCCAGCCTCGCCGCCCTGCTCCTCGGTTTTTCGATGAGCGCCGGCGCCGCCGGCCCCACCTTCGACGACAAATTCCGCCAGCTCGACGAACTGCTGCCGACACCCGGCACGACCCGCACCGCCTCCGGCGCGCCGGGCCACGCCTACTGGCAGCAGCGCGCCGACTACAAGCTGCGCGTCACGCTCGACGAGAATGCGCGCTCGGTCAGCGGCGCGGGCACGGTTACGTACCACAACAACTCGCCCGATACGCTGTCGTATCTGTGGGTGCAGCTGGACCAGAACATGTTCCGTAACGATTCGGACAACCGCACTATCGCGACGCTGCCATCGCGCAGCGCGTGGCAGGCCAGGGGCAACGATGGCGTCAAGTTCGAAGCGCTGCGCTTCCAGCTCGAGTCGCGCAAATTCGCCGGCGGGATCGACGTCCAGAGCGTGACCGGCGTAGATGGCCGTCCGCTGGCGCACACCATCAACAAGACCATGATGCGCATCGACCTGCCCCAGCCTCTCAAACCCGGCGCGCGCACCTCGTTCAACGTCGCATGGAAATTCAACATCCCCGAGATGAATGTGCTGGGCCGGCGCATGGGCTTCGAGCGCTTCAAGGACGGCAACGACATCTACGAAATCGCCCAGTGGTTCCCGCGCATGGCGGCCTACTACGACGCCGCCGGCTGGCAGAATGCGCAGTACCTGGGCGACGGCGAATTCACGCTCGAATTTGGCGACTACGACGTGCAGATCACGGTGCCGTCGGATCACGTGGTGGCGGCAACCGGCGAACTGCAGAACGCGGGCGAGGTTTTGAGCAGCACCCAGCGCGATCGTCTCAAGCACGCGAAGACGGCCGGCAAACCCACCCTGATCGTGACCCAGGACGAAGCGATGGCCACCGAAAAGGGCCGCGCCAGCACGATGAAAACCTGGCGCTTCAACGCCAGGAACGTGCGCGACTTTGCGTTCGCCTCGAGCCGCAAATTCATCTGGGATGCGCAAGGCATCAAGAGCGGCAAGCAGGACGTGATGGCGATGTCGTACTACCCGGCCGAAGCCAATCCGCTGTGGGGACGCTACTCCACCCCGGCCGTGGTGCACACCATCGAGCAGTACAACAAGTACTCGTTCGACTACCCGTATCCGGTGGCGATTTCTGTCAACGGCCCGGTGGGCGGCATGGAATTCCCGATGATCTCGTTCAACGGCCGCCGTCCCAGCAAGGACGCCAAGACCGGGGAACTGACCTACTCGAGCGCCGTCAAATATGGCCTGATCAGCGTGATCATCCACGAAGTCGGCCACAATTATTTTCCGATGATCGTCAATTCGGACGAGCGCCAGTGGACCTGGATGGATGAGGGTTTGAACAGCTTCCTGCAATTCCTGGCCGAAGACGCATGGGAAGCGAACTACCCGGCGCGGCGCGGCGAAGCGCGCGACATCGTCGACTACATGCGCAGCACCAACCAGGCGCCGATCATGACGAATGCCGAGTCGACCCTGCAGCGCGGCAACAACGCGTATGCCAAGCCGGCCACTGCGCTCAACATCCTGCGCGAGACCATCCTCGGACGCGAACTGTTCGACTTCGCCTTCAGGGAATATGGCGAGCGCTGGAAATTCAAGCGCCCGACCCCGGCCGACTTCTTCCGCACCATGGAAGACGCTTCCGGCACGGACCTCGACTGGTTCTGGCGCGGCTGGTTCTACACCACCGACGCCGTCGACATCAGCGTCGACGGCATCAGCGAATACACGGTGTCGAGCCAGAATCCGGAAACCGAGAAGGCACTGGCACGTTCGCGCAAGGCCGAACAACCGGTGTCGGTAACCGACCAGCGTAACAAGGCGCTGCCCCGCCGCGTCGATGCGCACCCGGAACTGAAAGACTTCTACAACGAGAACGACGCGTTCACCGTCACCAACAAGGACCGCAACGCCTACCAGGAAAAGATGGCCGGCCTGGAAGACTGGCAAAAAGAGCTGCTCAAGGACGGCAAGCATCTGACCCTGGTCGACTTCTCTAACCGTGGCGGGCTGGTGATGCCGCTGATCGTCGAGCTCACCCTCAAGAGCGGCAAGAAGACGGTCGAGCGCATCCCGGCCGAAGTGTGGCGCCTGTCGCCGACGAAGGTCACCAAGCTGTTCGTCACCGACGAGCCGATTGTCGCCCTGACCCAGGACCCGTATTGGGAGACTGCCGACATCGACACCAGCAACAACAGCTGGCCGCGCAAAGCGGCGCCGTCGCGCCTGGAACTGTTCAAGACGAATACGGATCAAAATAACCTGATGCGTGACGCGCGTACGCCGCTCAAGAACGCTGCACCGAAGGCCGCCGAATGACCCCGCGTCGTTTGAAAAGCCTGTGCATGATCCTGCTGCTGTGCGTCAGCACGGCGGCGAGCGCGCACCGCTTCCACTTCGGCATGACCGACATCTCGTACAACGCGCGCACCAAGAGCACCGAGATCGTCCACACCTACACGGCGCACGACATCGAGGCGCTGTTATTGAACCTGCACGGGCGCCAGTTCGACCTGAGCGAGCCGCAAGACCAGGCGGTGCTGCGCAAATACCTCGACAGCCAGTTCTGGCTCATTGGCGCCGACGGCAAGCGCCTGCCGGTGAAATGGATCGGCATGACAATCGACGCCCAGAGCGTGACGATCTACCAGGAGCTGGAGCAAATGCCACTGTCGCGCACCGCCGTGATCCACCAGGGCGTGCTGGTCGACCTATTGCCCGAGCAGGTCAACACCGTCAACATCAACGAGGGCGGCGCCGTGCATTCGCTGACCTTCATGCAGCGCAAGCTGCAGCAACCGGCCAGATGACCTGACCGGCGCGCGTCAAAAATGCTACGCTAGCCGGATGACACCTTCGCAACTTCCCACTACCGCGCCGTCGCAACTGACGGACGCGCTTCGCAGCAGCGGCTACGCCCTGCTGCGTCCCGAGGATGTGGCCGGCCTGGCCGGCTGCAGCATCGCCGAACTCGACACCCTGGTGCCGAGCTGGGACCGCCTCGAACTGGACAACTACCTGAAAGACGGCGGCCGCTACCGGCGCCGGCGCCACTCGTGCTTCGTCGACGACGGCGCGCACCTGGCGCAGACGGCGCACCGCGCGCATTGGCAGCCGGTCGAATACAACGCCCTGCACGGCGGCATGCACCGCCTGTTCGCGCCGATCGAAGTCGGCACCGTCGCCAATCCGTGCTGGGAGCGGCTGCTGCGGGCTCTGGGCGATGTGTGTTCGCAGGTGCGAGGGCAGCGTCCGTGGTACGTCGAGGCGCACCAGTTCCGCATCGACACCGCCGACGGCATCGGCCGCCCGACACCGGAAGGCGCGCACCGCGACGGCGTCGATTTCGTGGCCGTGATCCTGATTGGACGGCAGAGCATCAAGGGCGGCGAAACGCGCGTGTTCGAGGCCGACGGCCCGAACGGCCAGCGTTTCACCATGCTTGAACCGTGGACCTTGCTGCTGCTGGACGACGCAGCCGTGATCCACGAATCGACCCCGATCCAGCCGCTGGGCGCGCATGGGCACCGCGACACGCTGGTGCTGACCTGGCGCGCCGGTAACTTCCAGGGCGAAGACGCCTGATCCACGGCAAAAAAAACGCCCGCGAAACCTGGGGGTTTGCGGGCGGGAATCCAATTTTCGGAGAAAACTGGAGGAGACAGTTCCAATATAGCCCACTTTATTGTGCAGTGCAATACGGTAGATCTACTGTAGTTGTTTCAATAGAGGAAGCCCTCTAAACCAAGCTGATTTCAGGCCATTTTGCGGCGCTGCGCCATGTTATCGGTGCCTGCTTTTCATTCTTCAATGCACAATGCCGGCTCTGATTAAGGGTTTGAGCTAGAGGATTACGCCCTCAGTCATTTTGTTGTGTACCTTGCATGCAACAGGGTCATGCAGGGTGTGTGGTCGAACACCTTCGACCGTTCGCGCACCCGCCAACCAATAGCTGTAATTGTTTGTAATTACACCCCGTGCGACCCTTTGCGCCAGTCCGCATTTGCTACACTTAGTTGCTTACCTAAAAGTGTTAAAGACCATGAGAACGATCCGACATCACCGCGTCCTTATCCTGGCAGCCGGCGCCGCCGCGCTGTGCGCGCTTATCGCGCTGGCCACCTCCAACGGCGCCACCGCCAAGGACGAAAAAGCCGCCACCCAGCGGCCCGCCCTGACCGTGACCACCACGCGCGCCAGCGCTATCCGTCTGCCGATCGCGCTGGACGCCAATGGCAGCATCGCCGCCTGGCAGGAAGCGGTGATCGGCAGCGAGTCGGGCGGGCTGCGCCTGCTGGAGGTGCGCGTGAATGTCGGCGACGTGGTCAAAAAGGGCGAGGTGCTGGCCGTGTTCTCGGACGAAACCGTACGCGCCGAAGTCGACCAGGCGCGCGCCGCCGTGCAGGAGGCGCAGGCCAACGCGGCGGAAGCGCTGGCCAACGCCGACCGCGCGCGCACGCTGGAAAGCTCGGGCGCGCTCAGCGCCCAGCAAGTGACCCAATACTTCACCGCCGAGCGCACCGCCAATGCGCGCGTGCAGTCGGCCAAGGCCACCCTCACCCAGCAGCAGCTGCGCCTGAAATATACGAAGGTAGAGGCGCCCGACAGCGGCGTGATCTCGGCGCGCAACGCCACCGTCGGCGCCGTGATCGGCGTCGGCACCGAGATGTTCCGCATGATCCGCCAGGGCCGCCTCGAATGGCGCGCCGAGATCACGGCGCAAGACCTGGGCCGTATCAAGACCGGCAGCCGCGCCAGGGTGCGCGCCGCGAATGGCATCGAGGTTGCCGGCAAGGTGCGCAGCGTGGCGCCGTCGGTCGATCCGCAGACCCGCATCGCGCTGGTGTATGTCGACCTGCCGCCGTCGCTGGCCAGCGACGCGCCCCTGAAGGCCGGCATGTTCGCCAGCGGCCGTTTCGACCTGGGCGCCTCGACTGCGCTGACACTGCCGCAAGGGGCGATCGCCGTGCGCGACGGTTTCAGCTACGTGTTCCGCCTGAATGCGGATAGCCGCGTCAGCCAGGTCAAGGTCAGCACCGGCCGCCGCCTCGGCGAACGGGTCGAGATCACGGGCGGCTTGAGCGCCGATGTGCCGGTGGTGGTCAGCGGCGCCGGTTTCCTCAATGACGGCGACATGGTGCGTAATGTCGCAGCGCCAGCGCCGGCGCCAGCCACCGCGGCCCGTTGAGGATAGCGCGATGAATTTCTCCGCCCTCTCGATCCGCAACCCGGTCCCGGCCATCATGCTGTTCGTCCTGCTCAGCGTGGCCGGGCTGATGGCGTTCAAGGCCAGCAAGGTGCAGGATTTCCCCGACATCGAACTGCCGATCGTCACCGTCACCGCCACGCTCGACGGCGCCGCACCGGCGCAGCTGGAAACCGAAGTCGCACGCAAACTCGAAGACTCGATCGCCACCCTGCAGGGCATCAAGAACATCTATACCCGCGTGCTCGATGGCGTGGCCACCGTCACCGTCGAATTCATCCTTGAGCGTGACTCTGCCGACGCCGTCAACGACGTGCGCGACGCCGTCTCGCGCGTGCGCGCCGACATGCCGCCCGAGATGCGCGACCCGAGCGTGACCAAGGCCACCACCGCCGGCCGTGTGGTGTCCACTTTCACCGTCGCCGCCAAGGAAGGCTCGGGCCTGGACGACCAGGACCTCAGTTGGTTCGTCGACAACGACGTCGCCAAGCGCCTGCTCAGCGTGCCCGGTTTGGGCGCGGTGAAACGCGTGGGCGGCGTGACGCGCGAAGTGCGGGTCGAACTCGATGATGCGCGCATGGCCGCCCTGCGCGTGTCGGCGCTCGACATCTCGCGCCAGCTGCGCAACGTGCAGCGCGAAGCGCCGGGCGGACGCGGCGACATCAGCGGCGCCGAGCAATCGGTGCGCACGCTGGCCACCGTCGGCACCGCGCAGGAACTGGCCGCGATGGACATCCCGCTGCCCGACGGCCGCCATGTGCGCCTGGATCAGGTAGCGCGCGTGCTCGACACCGTTACCGAACCGCGCGCCGTGGCCGAGCAGGATGGCCGCCGCGTGGTCGCCTTTGAAGTGTTCCGCACGCGCGGCGCCGGCGAGATCGACGTCGCCACCGGGGCGCGCGAAGCGGTGGCCCTGCTGCAGAAAGAGAATCCCAAGCTGGTGCTGCACGAAACCATCGACAACTCGTTCTCGGTCGAGGAAAACTTCGACGCTTCGATGCACATGCTGTACGAAGGCGCGCTGCTGGCGGTGCTGGTGGTGTGGTGGTTCCTGCGCGACTGGCGCGCCACCCTGATCGCCGCCGCCGCGCTGCCGCTGTCGGTGATTCCGGCCTTCCTCGGCCAGTACCTGTTCGGCTACACCTTGAATATGGTCACGCTGCTGTCGCTGGCGCTGGTGATCGGGGTGCTGGTCGACGATGCGATCGTCGAGATCGAAAACATCTCGCGCCACCTCCACATGGGCAAGACGCCGATGCAGGCGGCGCTGGAAGCGGCCGACGAAATCGGGATGGCGGTGATCGCCACCACCTTCGCGCTCGTTGCGGTGTTCTTGCCGACCGCCTTCATGGGCGGCATCCCCGGCAAATTCTTCAAGCAGTTCGGCTGGACCGCGGTGCTGGCGATCCTGGCCTCGTTGCTGGTGGCGCGCTTGCTCACGCCGATGATGTGTGCCTACCTGATGAAGGCGCCGAAGAAGCCATTGGGCGCCGACGGCCACGCGCCGCAGGACGGGCGCCTGATGAGCAGGTACCTGCGCACCATGAAGTGGTGCCTGCACCACCGCGGCCTGACCATGCTGGGCGCGGCGCTGTTCTTCGCCGGCTCGCTGGCGCTGGTGCCGCTGCTGCCGACCGGCTTCGTGCCGCCCAACGACCGCTCGCAAACCCAGATCAATGTCGAACTGGCGCCCGGCTCCACACTTGCTCAAACTCGTTCTGTGGCCGAGCAGGTGCGCCTGGAGGCGATGAAAGTCAGCGGCGTGAAAGGCGTGTTCAGCTCGATCGGCGGCGGCTCCAGCGGCGACGCGTTCGCCCCCGGCGGCGCGGCCGAAGCGCGGCGCGCGGTCTTGACCATCACCACCGTGCACCGCGACGATCGCAAGGTTGGGCTGGACGACATCGAGCGCCGCATCCGCGCCGCGCTGGCGCCGATTCCCGGCGCGCGCTTCACGGTCGGCGCGCCCGACACCGGCACCAAGCTGCAACTGGTGCTGCGCAGCGAAGACGCGGCGGCGCTGACCGCCACTGCGCGCCAGGCCGAGCGCGAACTGCGCACGCTTGCCGGCGTGGGCAACGTCAGTTCCAGCGCCTCGCTGGTGCGCCCCGAAATCATCGTGCGTCCCGATTTTGCGCGCGCGGCCGACCTGGGCGTGACCGCCGCCTCGATCGGCGAAACGGTGCGCGTGGCCACCGCCGGCGACTACGATCAATCGCTGGCCAAGATGAACCTGGACGAGCGCCAGGTGCCGATCCGGGTCAAGCTGCCCGACACCGTGCGCGCCGACCTCGATGCGATCGGGCGCCTGACGGTGCCGGGCGCGAACGGCCCGGTGCTGCTGTCGAACGTGGCCAGCATCAGCATCGACAGCGGCCCGGCCCAGATCGATCGCTTGAACCGCAGCCGCAACGTCACGCTCGATGTCGAGCTGCAGGGCCGCTCGCTCGGTGAAGTCAACGCCGAGGCGCGCGCGCTGCCGATCTTCCAGTCGCTGCCGTCGTCGGTGCAGATTGCCGAACTGGGCGACGCGCAGGAGATGCAGGCGCTGTTTGCCAGCTTCGGGGTGGCGATGACGATCGGCGTGCTGTGCATCTACGGGGTGCTGGTGCTGCTGTTTTCGGACTTCATGCAGCCGGTGACAATCCTGGCGGCGCTGCCGCTGTCGATCGGCGGCGCCTTTGTGGCGCTCCTGGTGACGGGCAATGCGCTGTCGATGCCGACCATGATCGGCCTGATCATGCTGATGGGGATCGTGACCAAGAATTCGATCCTGCTGGTGGACTATGCGATCCTGGCGCGCGAGGCCGGGATGAACCGCTTCGACGCGCTGGTCGACGCCTGCCACAAGCGCAGCCGCCCGATCGTGATGACGACCATTGCGATGGGCGCCGGCATGCTGCCACTGGCGATGGGCCTGTCGGGCGACCCGAGTTTTCGCTCGCCGATGGCGGTGGCGGTGATCGGCGGCTTGATCACGTCGACGCTCTTGAGTTTATTGGTCGTGCCGGCAGTGTTCACCTACGTCGACGACTTCGAAGGCTGGATGAAGCGCCAGGGTCGACGCTTGCGGCGCACGCCGGCAGAAGCGCCGGCCCAAGCGCCGGCGCCGACAGTCAAGCACGGCGAACACACACCGGGCTGACCGTCATCGATTACAAACCTACTTGATCTCGGTGACGAAGTTGGCGCGCGCGCGGCGCACCTTCTTCAGGTCGACCAGCCAGTCGCCCTCGTTGGCGCGGTAACCGAGCGGCAGCAGGATCACGCTGCGCAGGTTCTTCGAACCCAGGTCGAGGATGGCGTCGACCGCGACCGGATCGAACCCTTCCATCGGCACCGCGTCGACTTCTTCGAAGGCGGCGGCGACCAGCGCCAGGCCGAGCGCTATATAGGCCTGGCGCGCCGCCGCCTGGTAATTGCCTTCCTTGCCGCGCGCATTGACGATCCCGAGCAGCGACTGGCGATACGCTTCCCAGCCCTCGTTGACGAAGCCGCGCACTTCATTGGTCAGGTCGAACATCATGTGCAGGCGCTCGGGCGTGATGTCGTCCCATGCCGCGAACACCAGGAGGTGCGAGCAGTCGGTGACCTGGGCCTGGTTCCAGGCGACGTCGCGGATCTTGGCGCGAATTTCGTCGTTGGTCACCACGAACAGTTCGAACGGCTGCAGGCCGCTCGAGGTCGGGGCCAGGCGGATCGCTTCGAGAATGCGCTCGAGCTTGTCAGCCGGCACGCTGCGGCTCGGGTCGAATTTCTTGGTGGCGTAGCGCCATTCCAGCTTTTGATTCAGTACTGACATGTCTATCCTTTCAGGGCTGCCTTGATGGCGGATCGGTCGCGGTCTGCATTGCCGCAACAGGCAATGATAAGCGCATCGGCGCAGCTCTGCTGGCGAGGGCCCTGTTTCTGCCCTGGCGCTTTCGCCGTACAATACCGCCATGCGCATCCTCGTCGTCGAAGACAATCCTGACATCCTGGCCAACCTGTACGGCTTCCTGGAACCCAGGGGCTATGCGGTCGATTCGGCCGGTACCGGCTACGCCGGGCTGGCGCTGGCGGCCGAGAACAGCTATGACGTGATCGTGCTCGACGTCATGCTGCCCGGCCTCAACGGCGTCGAGCTATGCCACAAGCTGCGCAGCGAGCTGCGTATCGCGGCGCCGATCCTGATGCTGACCGCGCGCGACAGCCTGGCCGACAAGGCCGCCGGCTTCGACAGCGGCGCCGACGACTACCTGGTCAAGCCCTTTTCGCTGGCCGAACTCGACATGCGCCTGCGCGCGCTGTTGCGGCGCGCCGAGGGCCGTCACGAGGCCAGCCGCGAGCTGCGTTTCGGCCCGCTCGTGTTCGACCCCGAACTGCAGCAGGCCACGCGCGACGGCATCAAGATCACCCTGACCAAGACCGGCTACATCCTGCTGCGCCACCTGCTCGCGGCGGCGCCGCGCATCGTCACCCGCGATACGCTCGAGCAAGCCGTGTGGGGCGAAGACCGTCCCGAAAGCGACGCCCTGCGCACGCACATCCACGCGCTGCGCCACGCGATCGACAAGCCGTTCGGGGTCGCCCTGCTGCATACCATCGCCGGGGTCGGCTACCGCCTGGCGCTGCCCGATGCCGATGCGCAGGGCTGATTCCCTCAGCCGGCGCATCATCGCCGTCTTCATCCTGTTCGGCCTGGTGCTGTCGGTATTCTTTGCCGTGCTGGCCGCGCTGGCGGTCGAAGGCATCGAAGTGCACCTGGTCGACAACCGCCTGGCCGACGTCGAAAAGTGGGCGCTGCCGCGGCGCGCCGCCGGCCTGCAGGTCGACTTGCCGGCCGGCGTGCGCTTTCATCAGGGCGACGAGATTCCGGCGCCGCTGCGCGGCTTGCCGGCCGGCGTGTCGGAGGTCGAGCTCGACGGCGTCGGCCTGCATGTGCTGTCCGGCTCGAGCCCACACGGTCCGTATGTCGTGGTCGACCATGAAAGCGACTACGAAAAAGTCGAGCTGGTCGTGTATTCGGCGTTCGCCGCCTTCTTCGTCGGCTTCATGGCGCTGGGCGCAGTGCTGGGCGGCCTGGTCGGGCGCCGCATCGTGATCCCGCTGCGCGCACTGGCCGACGCCGTCACGCGCGACGTCACCCCGCTGCCGCTGCTGGACCGCAGCGACGAGCTGGGCATCCTGGCGCGCGCGCTCGACGCCCATACCTCCGAACTGCGCGCGTTTCTCGACCGTGAACGTTTTTTCACGGGCGACGTCAGCCACGAACTGCGCACCCCGCTCACCGTCATCATGGGCGCCGCCGAGATCCTGCTGCAGGACGACGCCCACGCCGCCGTGCGCGCGCCCGCCGAACGCATCTACCGCGCGGCGCGCGAAGCGACCGAATGCATCACCGTGCTGCTGCTGCTGGCGCGCGCACCGGAAGTGGCGAACTTGCCCCCGGTCTCGGTGAGCGCGATTGCGCGCCGCGAGACCGAGCGCTATCAATTCATGCTGGCGCACAAGCCGGTCGCGCTGCGCTGCATCGGCACCGCTGACGTGGTCGTGCGCGCGCCGAGCGAATTGTGCATGTCGGCGGTCGGCAACCTGATCCGCAATGCCTGCCAGTACACCGAGACCGGCGCGGTCACGGTCGAACTGCAGCCGGGCCGGATCGTCGTCTCGGACACCGGCCCCGGCCTGCCCGAGGCGGTGCGCCAGACCCTGGGCCGGGGCGAGCGGGCGGCGCCGTCGAGCGGCTCGTCCGGCACGGGCCTGGGCCTGTCGCTGGTCACGCGCATCTGCGAATACCTGGGCGCCACGCTCGACTACCGCGACTGCCCGCAAGGCGGCAGCTGCTTCAGCATCATCTTTCCTGACGGATTCACGCAATCCTAACGCCGCCTTGACCGGCGCCTGACGCGCCCTTGCCTACCCTCAAGGATCTGGCGGCGAAACCTCGCCGTCGTGTCCAGACGGGAATCCAGGGTGAACAAATTTTTCAAACAACGCATCGACGCGCCGGTGCTGGTGGCGCTGGTGGCGCTGCTGTTGACGGCCGCGGCCAACGCCAGCTTCTGGTCGGCGCTGGCGCGCGCCGCCGGCGGCTTCTCGAGCGCCAGCCTGCCGCTGCTGGGCGGCGCCTTCCTGATCGTGGTGCTGTTCTTTAATGCCTGCCTGACGGCGGCCAGCTTTCGCTTCGTGGCCAAGCCGGTGCTGATCGCGCTGATCATGGGCGCGGCGCTGGCCAGCCACTTCATCTCGGCGTACGGCATCGTGATCGACAAGGCGATGATCCAGAACGTCGTCGAGACCGACAGCCGCGAAGCGTTCGAACTGCTCAACTGGCAGCTGGTGCTGCGCGTGCTGGTGCTGGGCGTGCTGCCGTCGCTATGGGTGGCGCGCGCCGAGATCCGCTTCGGGCGCGGCCTGCGCGGCCTGCTGCGGCGCGGCGGCATCGCCGGCGGCTCGATCCTGCTGGCCGCCCTGCTGTTGATGTGCCTGTTCAAGAACCTGGCGCCGGCGCTGCACGAACACCGCGAGCTGCGCTTCTTGCTGGTGCCGACCAATGTGATCCAGGCCGTGCACGGCTACCTGCGCAGCCAGTGGGCGCAGCCGACCGTGGTGGCGCCGCTGGGGCGCGACGCGGTCAAGGGCGCGGCCTGGGCCGGCCAGACGCGCAAGACCCTGACCGTGATCGTGGTCGGCGAAACCGCGCGCGCCGCCAATTTTTCGCTCAACGGCTATGCGCGCGCGACCAATCCGCGCCTGGCCCGGGTCGATGGCTTGATCAATTTCTCCAACGTGAGTTCATGCGGCACGGCCACCGCGGTGTCGGTGCCGTGCGTGTTCTCGAATCTGGGCCGCGCCGGCTATAGCGGATCGAAGGCCGCAAACCAGGAAGGCTTGCTCGACGTGCTGACCCATGCCGGCCTCAAGGTGCTGTGGCGCGACAACAATTCGGGCTGCAAGGGCGTGTGCGACCGCGTCACCTACCAGGACATCTCGCGCCCGACTCCTCGCGACAACCGCTGCGTCGGCGACGAATGCTACGACGAACGCCTGCTCGACGGCTTGCCGGAACTGATCCGCAACAGTGACAAGGACATGGTGCTGGTGCTGCATCAAAAGGGCAGCCATGGCCCGGCCTATGCCAGCCGCTATCCGCAGCGCTTCGGCCGCTTCGGCCCGGTGTGCGACGGCAGCCAGTTCGAGAAGTGCTCGCGCGAATCGATCCAGGCCGCCTACGACAACACCATCCTGTACACCGACTATGTGCTCAGCAGCACGATCGAACGCCTGCGCGACCTCAGCGCGCGCGAGAATGTGGACACGGCGCTGCTGTATTTTTCCGACCATGGCGAGTCGCTGGGCGAAAACAACGTCTACCTGCACGGGGCGCCGTACCTGTTCGCGCCGGGCGAACAGACGCACGTGCCGATGATGCTGTGGCTGTCGGACGGCTTCAGCCGGCGCTTTCGCATCGACCATACCTGCCTGGCCGCGCGCAGCAGCCAGGCGCTGTCGCACGACAACGTGTTCCACTCGGTGCTGGGCATGCTGGACATTAATACGGCGGTGCTGAACCCGCGCCTGGACCTGTTCCATGCCTGCGTGCGCGAGCCGGTACATGTTTGAGGCTCACCCGATATCGGTGCAATTGCTCGATCGCCGCAGCGGCCTGATCCTGGCGGCGCTGCTGGCGCTGAGCGCGCCCGCAATCGCCTGGACCGGCCAGTACAGCAACCTCGACCTGCAGCTGGCCGACTGGGTCTACGACGCCGGCGCCCGCGCGTTTGTCTGGCGCGATGCCTGGCTGGCCGCCACCTTCAACCACGTCATCCTCAAGGGTCTGCTCACGCTGGCGGCGCTGGCCTTCATCGGCGCCGCCGCGCTCGACCTGCGCAAGCCGTGCGCCGGGCGCGACCGGCTCGCGCGGCTGCGGCTGCGCGTGGTGGCCGTGTCAGCGCTGCTGGTCCCGCTCACGATCAGCCTGCTTAAACAGGCCAGCGTCTCGCATTGTCCGTGGGACCTGGCGCGCTACGGCGGCAAGCAGCCCTACCTGCGCCTGTTCGACGCCCTGCCGGCCGGCGTCGACGCCGGCCATTGCCTGCCCGCCGGGCATGCCTCGGGGTCATTATGGCTGGTGGCGCTGGCGGTGTATTGGCTACCCCAGGCGCCGCGCGGCCCCGCGCGCGCGCGCACGGTGGCGCTGCTGGCGCTGGCGCTGGGCGGCGCCAGCGGCTGGCTGCAGCAAATGCGCGGCGCCCATTTTCTGACCCACACCTTATGGTCGATGTGGATCGCTTGCGCGCTCGTGCTCGGCATTATTTTGATCCTGCAATGGCAGGCGTCCCGCGCCGGGCTGCGCTTTGGCGGCGCGGCCGGGGATGGCGCTTACTTGCGCGGCACGCGGTAACGCTGTTCGCGGTACAACAGCGACGGCAGCATCACGTGCGCCATCGCCCGGCCGGCCTGCGCCGGGCTGACACTGCCGGCGCCGCTGGAGAAGGCGCCGCTGGCGGCATCGTAACGCCCCGCCAGCGGCGCCTGGCCGGGCTGCAGCACGGTCGCATCGGCCCCGTCCAGATACGCGAACACATTGTTGAACTGGATCAGCGCGCGTCCCGGCGAGCCGCTGTCGCGCGCGAAATCGCGCCCGATCATCGGGTGCGTGCTGGACACGCCCAGGAGCGAGAGCAGCGTCGGCGCCAGGTCGATCTGGCTGGCGATCGGTTTGATGCGGCGCGGTTCGATGTCGGCGCCGAGGATCAGTCCGGGGATGTGGAATTTCTTGATCGGCACCAGGCTGTTGCCGTATACGCGGTTGTCGTGGTCGGCCACGATCAGGAACACGGTGTCTTTCCAATAGGCCTGTTTCTTCGCTTCGCGGATGAAGCGGCCCAGCGCCTGGTCGGCGTACTTGACGGCGTTGTTGACGGTTTGCTTGTCGCGGTCGTGCAGCGTGATCTTCCCGTCGGGGAATTCGAACGGTTCGTGGTTCGACGAGGTGAAGATCAGGCTGAAGAACGGCTGGTCTTGCGCCACGCGCTGCGCGTGCAGGTCGCGCAGGCGCTCGAGCGACTTGTCGAACAAATCGTCGTCCGAGGCGCCCCAGCTGCCGACAAAGGCCGGCTTCATGTCGCCGATGTCGACGATCTTCTGGAAACCGTTGCCGGTGAAGAAGCTGCGCATATTGTCGAAGTGGGCTTCGCCGCCGTACACGAATTCGGTGTGGTAGCCCTGGCGTCCGAGGCCATCGGCCAGCGTATAGAAATTGTGCTGCGACAGCGACAGCTTGACCGTGCTGCGCGCCGGCGTCGGCGGGTAGCCCGCCACCACCGCCTCGATGCCGCGCACCGAGCGGGTGCCGGTGGCATACAGCTGCTCGAACCACCAGCCCTGGTCTTTCAGGCGCTCGAGTTCGGGCGTGACGGCCAGGCCGCCGAGCGACTTTACGAACGTCGCGCCCAGGCTTTCCTGCAGCACGATGACCAGGTTGAGGGGCTTGTCGCGCCGGATCGCGGCTTCCTGGCGATGCAGGGTCGGCAGTTCGGGATCGGGAAATGCGTAGCCGCGCAGCCATGGCGCCGCCTTGACTTCGGCCAGCACCTGCTGGCGCGGAAAGTCGCCATAGATTTCGGACGAGTTCGCTTCATTGTCCATCGAGCGGATCGCGTCCAGCACCGACCACGGCGAGTTGATGATGATCGAATTGACCAGCGCGTCGCCGCTGAGCGCGAACAGCGCCGGATTGGCGGGCCGGTGGCCGGTGGTGGAGCGGATTCCCATGAACACCAGCAAGCACAGCACGGGCCACACCAGCAGCAGCCGGCGCGCCGGCCACGGCTGCATGGCGGGCGCCACGCGCCGCATCAGGCGCAGGCCGGCCAGGCCGAGGATCACGGTCAGCGCGCAGCCCAGCAGCAGCGCGGTGCGAAAGCCATGCCACAACGTGCCGAACACTTCGCGCGGATAGTTCAGGTACTCGACGAACAAGCGGTTCGGGCGCACGTCGTACTGCAGGATGAACTGCGGCGTGGACAATTCCATGAACACGATGAAAACCAGCACCGCGCTGGCCCAGATCAGGGTGGCGCCGCGCCATATGCGGAAGGTACGGCGCTGCGCCAATGGGATGGCCAATAGCGGCGCCAACAGCAGCGGCGGCGCCAGGCAATAGCCGAGCAGGATGATGTCGGCGCGCAAGCCTTGCGCCAGGATCTCGGCCACGATGCCGGTGGCGCGCACCCGCTCCCACTGCCAGGCGACCAGTGCGATGCGCGACAGCGACAGCACGGCCAGCCCGGCCAGCAGCAGGTACAGCAGCGCGGCGAAAGGGCCGGCGCGTGCGGCCAGCGGCAACGGGCGCAGCGCGCCCGCCGGGGTGGAGCGAACGACGCCAGCGATGCTTGCGGCAAACGGGTACTTCTCGACGGTCATGGAGTGGTGATCCTGCGCAGCCATGGCACGGTGGCCAGGTGTTGACAACAAATGCACCAGGATCGACAACCCCGGTGCGCGTTCATGCAGCAGGCATGCTAGGCCGCCGCTCGTCACTGTCGCGTTAGGGGGGTGTTAAGAAAGCGTTAAAGCCGGACGGATGGGGCGCCGCACACGGCACGCGCAAAAAGCAAAAGGCGCTGTCATCGTTCGCTATGGATGAGTGCTGAACTGCCGAGCTGTCAGCGCATCGCTTCTGTTGAGCAATTGCTTCGTATTGCGATCAAACCCATCAATAGTTAGCGCTGACAGCGCCAAGCAAAAAGCCCGGTCAGCAAACGCCGACCGGGCTTTGAATGGAAGGCGCCGCGAGGGCGCGCTTCACGTTGCGACGGATAAATCAGTCGCGGTAGTTGCGGTACGAACGGTAGTCGTCGTCACGGTCGTTCGAGCCACCCAGCAGCTTGGCCAGGATGAAGCCGACGCCGACAGCCGCCAGCAGCGCGCTGCCCGGGTTGTTGCGGACGTACTCTTTGCCTTGCGACGACAGGTCCGAATACTTCTCGCCCAGTTGGCCGGTACGGTCGCCCAGCGATTGCTGTGCGCTGCTCAGCAGGCCGGTGACGCGGTCGACGCCGGCGTGCGCCGAGCTGACCAGACGGTCAACGACTGGCTGGGCGGCCTGGCCTGCCTTGTCGATGCTTTCATGCACTTTTTCTGGGGTGATCGACGACACGGCTGCCTTGACGTCGTTGAACTTGTTGGTCGCTTGTTCCTTGACGTCGGCCAGCTTGCTGGTGGCTTGGTCCTTGGCTTCGCCCAGCTTGCTGGTGGCCTGGTCGATGGTCGACGAGTTCGACGAGGTCGACGATTCGCTGCCCTTGATCGAGCCGGCGCCCGAGGTCGATGCCGAACCGGTCGAGCCGGTCGATGGGGTGCTCGAGGTCGAGCCGGTGCTCGAACCGGTCGAGGTGGTCGAACCCGAGGTCGAGCCGGTCGATGCCGAACCCGAACCCGAGGTGGCGCTGCCGCTGTTGCCCAGGCCGCTGTTGCTTGGCGACGACGAACCCAGGTTGCCGCTCGACGATGCCGATTGCAGGCTGCCCGACGACGATGCCGAGGAACCCTTGTTCAGGCTCGAATCCTTGCCGATGCTCGAACCTGCGTTGTTTGCGTCGCTGCCTTTACCTTCGGTAGATTTTTGATTGTCCATGATGTATCCCTATAAAAATATTGACCAGCGCGGAGTAGACCGAAATTCGACTATCAGCACATTCTTGATTGATTCAATCCGATACCTACGCGGTAACGAACGCCGTCTGCGGTGCGTCAATGGCATGTCCATCGTATGCCGAAAGTCAGTTTCTTGTAGGCCTGACCTTGTGTTGACGCGAAAGTTCCAGCGCTCGTCACGAGCGCAGCATCGGACTACCTGCGTCGTGATACAAAAAGTACAATGCGCGACCACCTGCACACAGTGCGCTGACTAACAGAGCCGTTCCATCGGTCCCGAAATCGCGAAAATTCAGGTGGTTTGGGGCGCATTCGGCATTCTGGCGGTTACCATATGCAAGAGTAAAGACCACCGGAAACACAAGTATGTCGGCACAGAAAGACCCAGCACTGAACCCATCAGCGGCTGTCCAGGCCACGCGCCTGCCGCCGATCCGGCCCTGGCGCCAGGGTTCGGCAGACGCCGTGAAACAGACACGCGAAGAAAAAGATGCGCAGGTGCGCGGTGTGAGTTCGATCGCGGCCATGCGCGACGCCATCCGCGCCAGCGCGCGCACCCTGCCCACGCTGACCGAGGTGCCGCGCATCGTCCGCCCCGACGCAGCCGCCTTCCGTGCGCGCGCCGGCGCCGGCCTGCCCTTCATCGTCACCGGCCTGGTGGGGCGCTGGCCGCTGGCCGCGCTCGGCCCGGATGTGCTGCGCGAACGCTTCGGCGCCGCCGCGGTGCGCGCGCGCGTGGGCGACTACGTCAACAATGCCTTCGCGCCCGACCGCCCGATGCAGGACATGACGCTGCGCGACTACCTCGACCTGTCGGAGAACCCCGCTCCCGGCCTGCCGCCGTATGTCGGCAACCTGGAGCTGCGCGAACTGAACGCCCTGTGCCACTGGCCGTCCTGGTTCGACAAGATGGGCCCGCCGCGTTTCTGGATCGGCCCGGCGCGCACGATCACGCCGCTGCACTGCGACTTCGACGACAACATCTTCGCCCAGGTATGGGGCCGGAAGCGCATCTTTCTGGCGCCGCCGCACCACGACGAATTTTTATATGTGCGCGAGGCCAATCCGATGCTGTTCGGTTCGCCGTTCGACCCGGAAGCGCCCGACTTCGAACGCTTTCCGCTCGCGCGCCAGGCGGCGCCGGTCGAGGTGATCATGGCGCCGGGCGAATTGCTGTATGTGCCGGCCGGCTGGTACCACCAGGTGCGCGCGCTGACGTTTTCGCTGTCGGTGAATCGCTGGGCGCGGGCACGGCCGCTGGCGCTGGCGCTGGACGAGGATTGACCGGGCAAGCGCTGAACATTTGGCCCCGGCGCCTCCCTGACATCGGGATGTCTTGCTACTTTGCGCGCTGGCCGCCCGGGAGATTGCCATGTCCGGGCCGGGCCGGAATGATGCCGTCAAGCTGGCGCTGAGCGGGCGCAGGATCGGACGTCAGCGCGGGCTTGCTGCGCAGGTTGCCGCTGTCGTTTTGTTCCTGCTCCTGCTCGTGCTCCTGGCGACGCTCCTGCGAATCCTGCTTCAGAAACCGGGTCGACGCGCTGCCGTCGGCATTGTGCTGCTCGATGCGCTCGGGCCGGCCGCGGGCATCGAGCCAGACCTGGCCGACGCCGGACCCGTTCCACAGCCGCTCGCCGCTGCGGCGCTGGTCGGGCAGGCGCGGACTGAGCGCCAGCGCGCGCCGTTTGGTGAACCAGTTCAGGGGCGAACGCGGCGAATACAGCCAGCGGTTCAGGCGATCGAGCCAATCGAGCAGGCGGGTCGGGAATTCGTTCTTGATGCCGCTGCTGGTGATCTGCCAGATGTGCGGCACGCGGTCGCTGTAGCGCACTTCGACGTCGTAGACGAAGGAATAATGCACGTCGCCCGACAGCACCACGTAGTTGCCGGGGGTGCGCGAGTGGCGGAAGATATTGAGCATGGCGCTGGCCGCGCCGCGGTGCGCCATCCAGTTTTCGGCGTCCACCGCCAGCGCCAGGCCGATATAGGTGGCGATGCGCTGCACCACCTCGATCAGCTTGACGCCGAACATCGGCGCCGCCGACACGATCACGGCCGCCTTCTTGTCGATCAAATTCACCTGCAGTTCGGTCAGCGACTCCCAGTCCATCAGGCCGGACGGGTGGCCCGGCACGCGCCGGTTGCGCCAGCGCCGGGTGCGGGTATCGATCACGATCACCGCCGGGTCGGTGTCGAGGGTGTAGTCCCAGCAGTTGAAGGCCAGCAGCCGGTTGACCAGCGCGTCCTGGCGCACCGGGTCGAGCCGGTCCTTGGCGTCGGGCGCGGCCACCAGCGCGTCGACTTCGTCCAGCACCTCGGCGAAGGCGTCGGGCCGGTTGCCCCAGCCCTGGCACAGCAAATAGGCGATCAAGGCGTTGCCGATGATGCGGCGCGAGAACGGGTGGCCGTAGGCGGTCGCTTCCCACTGGGCCGACAGGTTCCAGTCGTCGGTGACGTCGTGGTCGTCGAAGATCATCAACGTTTGCACGTGGGCCAAGAGGCGCGCCGACTGCGGCAGCTGCTCGCAGAAGTCCTTGATGATGTCGCTTTCGTGCGCCCAGCGCTCGGCCGAGCGCTCGTCCTGGGCGCAGCCGGGCGCCGGCGCGTCGGCCACCAGCTGCCACGGCGTGGGCGAATGGGTCAGCAGGTACATGGCCATGATCTCGGCCAGCGTGACCAGGTGGTTGTCCGCGTTGGCGGTGGTGAAGATCGGCTTTTCAGTGCCGCCAAAGAAGCGGTCGCGCAGGTTCTCGTCCGACTTGAAGCCCGGCAGCAGGTCGGCGCGCTTGTAGTAGCATTGGGGATGGGCGTACAGCGCTTCGCTGTCTTTCACGGTCGCGCCTTCCAGCTGCTCGCCATACAGCCCGAGGCGCCGGATCAGCGCGTGGATCGCCGCCAGCATCGGGCCGGCCACGTCGTCGGCATAGATCTGGTCGCCGCACAGCATCAGCATCGCCGGGCGGGCCTCGGCCTGGTCGATGTGCTCGGCCAACAAGGCGTCGCCGCGCGCCAGGCCGTCGCGCGACGGATGGTGCGGCTTGCGGCAGGAGCCGTACAGGATGTTGTCCATGCGGCTGCGCAGTACCATGTTGGGGCGCGCCGCGCCCTCGTGCAGCAGGTGCGGCGCCCACTGCGCGATGCCGCCTTCGTCTGCCTGGCCAGCGCCGACCAGCAGGTCGTACTCGATCAGCGTGTCCTGCGGCAGCGGCTCGGGCAACTGCACATCGATCAGGTGGATCCAGGCCGCGCGGCCGACGCGCACCAGGCGGCAGCTTTTGTCGTCGAGCGCGATGCGCTGCTCGGCGCCGCCAGCGGGCGCCAGCACCAGCGTCAGCCCGAGCGGCGCACTGCCGGCCAGCCACAGCACGAGGCGGCCGGGTTCGAGCCGACGCAGGATCGGACCGGACAGGACAGATGGAATAGGTAGCGACACGAGCGGCGGGATCGGGCTGATCTTGAATGGTAAGCGACGCAGCAGTGTACCAGAGCAATTCCTGTTGTTCGTTTCGCTTGAGTCCGCGTCTTGGAGCGCCTGACAAAACCTTCAGGGCAAGCGCATGGGCGAAGACAGGTCGGCTGTACGGCGAGCCCATGCAACGCAGGCGTGGAGGTTTTGTCAGGCGCTCTCAGTCGTGGATTTCAGTAGAACACACAGATACGCTGGCCATCGATTTCGTGCACCCGGATGTCGAGCCCATACAGGTCGTGCAGCACCTCGGGCCGGATCAATTCGGCGGGCGTGCCGACATACGCCAGCTTGCCGCCGCGCATGGCGACGATGCGGTCGGCGTAGCACGACGCAAAATTGATATCGTGCAGGACCAGGATCACGGTCTTGCCCAATTCCTGCGCCGCGCGCCGCAGCAGGCGCATCATGTCGACCGCGTGGCGCATGTCGAGGTTATTCAGCGGCTCGTCGAGCAGCACGTAATCGGTGTCCTGGCACAGCACCATGGCGACAAAGGCGCGCTGGCGCTGGCCACCCGAGAGCTGGTCGAGGTAGCGCTCGGCCAATCCTTCCAGCCCGAGATAACCGAGCGCGCGCTCGACGTGGGCCGCGTCGTCCACCGTCGGCCGGCCCTTGGTATGCGGATAGCGCCCGAAGGCGACCAGGTCGCGCACCGTCAGGCGCATCGGCAGGTGGTTGTCCTGGCGCAGGATCGCCAGGCGCCGCGCCAGCGCCGCGCTGTCGCCGGTCGCCACGTCGATGCCGTCGACCAGCACCCGCCCTGCGCTCATCAAGAGCAGGCGGCTGATCATCGACAGCAGCGTCGACTTGCCGGCGCCGTTGGGGCCGATGATGGCGGTGACGCCGCCAGCCGGCAAGGTAAGCGACACATCGTCGACGACGACAGTGTCGGCGTAGCGCTTGCTGAGATTCGATACTTCGATCATGAGGCTCTTTTTCGGGTAATCAGGAACAGGAACAGCAGGCCGCCAATGAATTCGATGACGATGCTGACGGTGGCATTGAGTTCGAGCACGCGCTCGAGCAGCACCTGGCCGCCGACCAGGAACAGCACGCCCCACAGCACCGCCATCGGCAGCAGCCAGCGGTGTTTCGACGAGCCGGCGGTGACGTAGGCCAGGTTGCTGACCAACAGGCCGAAGAAAGTCACCGGCCCCACCAGCGCGGTCGACACCGACACCATCACCGCGATCAGCGCCAGCGTCAGCATCACGGTGCGGCGGTAGTCGATGCCGAGGTTGAGCGCGATCTCGCGCCCCAGCACCAGCACGTCGTAGCGCCGGCGCAGCCGCCAGGCCACCAATGAAGCCAGCCCGATCGCAAGCGCCGCCACCCACAGCAGGCCGGTCTGGATCGCATTGAACGAGGCGAACATACGGTCTTGCAGCACCAGGAATTCATTCGGGTCGATCAGGCGCATGACGAAACCGGCCAGGCTGCGGAACAACAATCCGAACACGATCCCCGCCAGCAGCATCAAATGCAGGCTGTGCGCCGCGCCGTTGAACAGGGCCCGGAACAGCAGGCAGGCAAAGCCCGTCATCAAGACCACTTCGACCGCAAAGCGCAGGTTGACGTTGCCGGTCTCGGTCAAGGGATCGATGCCGAGGCTGAACACAATGGTCGCCTGAATCAGCAGATACAGCGCGTCGAAGCCCATGATCGACGGCGTCAAGATGCGGTTGTGGGTGATGGTCTGGAACAGCACCGAGGACACCGCGATCGCATACGCCACCAGCACCATCGCCGCCAGCTTGGCGCCGCGAAACGGCAGCACGAACGACCAGTTGCCGCCGGCGCCGACCAGCATGAAGGCGGCCACCACGGCCAACGCCAGCGTGGACAGGAGCGCCAGTCGTACCGGCGGCGACAATGTCGATGACACGTCACTCGCCACGGGCACGACCTCGCAACAGCAGGAACAGGAACAAGGCGCCGCCGACAATGCCGACCACGGTGCCGATCGGGATCTCGTAGGGGAACACCACCAGGCGGCCGACGATGTCGCAGGCCAGCACGAACAGGCCGCCGAGCACTGCGACCCACGGCACCGCGCGGCGCATATTGTCGCCAAAGACCATGCTGACCACGTTCGGCACGATCAGCCCCAGGAACGGGATGCTGCCGGCCGTGACCACGACGGTCGACGAAATCGACGCCACGATCAAGAGGCCCCAGAACGTCAGGCGCCGGTAGTTCAGGCCAAGATTTGTGGTGAACTGCCGGCCCATGCCGGCCACGGTGAAGCGGTCGGCCGCGAGCCAGGCGGCGAACGTGAGCGCGGCGCCGATCCAGAGCAGCTCGTAGCGTCCGCGCAGCACGCCGGAAAAATCGCCCACGGTCCACGCGTGCAGCGTTTGCAGCATGTCGTAGCGGTAGGCGAAGAAGGTGGTCACCGCCTGCACCACGCCGCCCAGGATCAGGCCGACCAGCGGCACCAGGTACGGTGAGCGCAGCGGGATACGGCGCAAGAGGCCGAGGAACAGGAAGGTGCCGGCGAGCGCAAAGCCGGCGGCGACGAGCATCTTGCCCAACACCGGCGTGTCGGGCGCCAGCAGCGCCAGCACCAGCACGCCCAGCGTGGCCGATTCGATGGTGCCGGCGGTGGACGGTTCGACGAAGCGGTTGCGCACCAGCATCTGCATGATCAGGCCGGCCACCGCCAGCGACATCCCGGCCAGCAGCAGCGCCAGGGTGCGCGGCAGGCGGCTGACCATCAGCAGTTGCCAGGCGTCGGAGCCAGGACCCGCAAGCACGCCGGCGAAACTGAAGTCGCCGGCGCCGATGGCGACGCTCGCTGCGACCAGTGCGGCCGTCAGCCCGATCGGCAGCGCCAGCCACAACGACGAAAGCGCACTGCCCCTGTGCGGCGCGTGCGCGGGTTGCTGACGCGATGACGTCGACATCATCGCGCCCCGCCGCGGCGCGGCGGATCACTTCTCGTCATCGGTTCAACGTCCCGTCCTGGCGCCCAGGGCTTTCGACAACTGGTCGACGTTTTCCTGCAGCGCGGTGATGCCGGCGCCGCCCAGGGTGTACCAGTTGAAGCCGTCCAGGTAGACCACTTGCTTGTTCTTCCACGCGTTCGACTGGCGCACCAGTTCATTGTCGAGGAACTTGGCGGCTGACGCGCCTTCGCGGCCGATGGCGGCGTCGCGGTCGATCACGAACAGCCAGTCCGGATTGGTCTTTTGAATGAATTCGAACGAGATCGCCTGGCCGTGGTTCGAGGTATCCAGTTTGCCCACCGCCGGCTTGATGCCGAAGCTGTCGTGCAGGATGCCGAAGCGCGAGCCGGGACCGTAGGCGCTCATCTTGCCGCCGGTGGTCAGGATGATCAGGCCGGTGCCGGCATTGGCGGCCCGGGTTTTCAGGGTAGCGATCGAGGCGTCCAGCTTCGTGGTCAGCTCTTTGGCGCGCGCCTGTTTGCCGAACAGGTTGCCGAGCGTGGTGACGTTGGCCTTGGCGCTATCGAGCAGCCTGGTGCGCTCGACCGTCATGTCGAGCGTCGGCGCGATCCTGGCCAGTTCGGCGTACTTGGCTTGCGAGCGGCCGCCGACGATGATCAGGTCGGGTTTCAGGCCAAAGATTTTTTCGTAGTCCGGCTCGAACAGGGTGCCGACCTTCTGCGCGCTGTTGTAACGCGCCAGCTGGCGCGGCAGCGGCTTGGCGGTGGTGCTCATGGTCGGCACGCCGGCGACGCTCACGTTCAGCGCCGCCAGGTTGTCGAGCGTGGTGGCGTCGAGCACCACCACCTTCTTCGGATTGAGCGGGACTGTGGTGCTGCCGCTGGCGTGCTTGATCTGGATGGTCGATTGCGCCTGCGCCGGCAGTGCGCCGAAGGCCAGGCTGAGGGCGCTGACCGCCAGGATGGTGCGGCGCTGCAGGAAGGTGTTCTTGATCGTCATGTGAGCTCTGGTCTCTTGCTATTGAAAAGGGATCGGTGGGCTGTAAAGGCTTGCCACCGAGATCGCCGCGAATGATAATCATTATCATATGCACTTAACTCCCAGAAAGTTTGTCAAGTTGTGGCAAACATTGACGCCGCCGCCATGAACCAAGTTCCGCCCCTCTCCCGCATCCTGGTGGTCGACGACCACGCCGATATCCGCGATCCGCTGGCCAGCTACCTGCGCCGCCACGACCTGGAAGTGATCACCGCCGCCGACGCCGCCTGCGCACGCGCGCTGCTGCGCCAGCACCAGGTCGACCTGGTGGTGCTCGACATCATGCTGCCGGGCGAAGACGGCTTGTCGCTGTGCCGCCACCTGGCCAGCACCACGGCCACGCCGGTGATCCTGCTCACCGCGATGGCCGACCAGGCCGACCGCGTGGCCGGGCTCGAGATGGGCGCCGACGACTACGTGGTCAAGCCATTCGATCCGCGCGAACTGGTGGCGCGCATCAAGGGCATGCTGCGCCGGCTCGGTGGGCTCGGCCGCGCCGCCGGCGCCTGGCGCGCGCGCCGCTACAGCTTCGCGCACTGGACGCTGGACATGGACCGGCGCGAATTGCGCGATGCGCAGGGCGAACCGATGCCGCTGAGCGGGGCCGAGTTCCGGCTGTTGAGCGTGCTGGTCGAACACGCCGGCAAAGTGCTCAGCCGCGACCAGCTACTCGACCTGACGCGCGACGGCGAGGTGCTCAATTTCGACCGCAGCATCGACAGCCAGGTCAGCCGGCTGCGCAAGAAGCTGGAAAGCGATCCGCGCAAACCGCGCCTGCTCAAGACTTCCTGGGGCGACGGCTATGTGTTCACGGCCGACGTCACGCCGCTGGCCTCGTGAAGCCCGGTATCCTGGGGTGGGTGGTGCCGCGCACCATGGGCGGGCAGCTGATCGCGACCATGCTGCTGGCCGTGATCGTGGCGCACCTGGCGGCGATCGCGGTGCGCACGCTGGCGCCGGACGGCATGCATCCGCTCGCCGCGCGCTACATGCTCGACCGGGTGGCCGGCATCTATCAATCGCTGCGTTTGGCCCCGGCGCAAGGCGAACAGATGCTGGCGGCGATCAGCTCGCCGACGGCGCGCTTCTGGCTCGCATCAAGCGCCAGCCAGACCGGGCCGGCGATGAACGCGGCCGAGCAGGCCCAGGCGCGCGCGCTGGCCGCACGCCTGCCGCGCGCGCCGGCGCCGCGCAGCTGGGTGCAGCTGACCGACCATCCGCCGGGCCAGGCAGGCGCCGAGCCGCAGGCCGGGATGCTGGTCTCGGTGCAATTGCCCGATGGCCGCTGGCTGGTGGGTTACCAGCAGTCGCCCGGCGCCAGTCCGTGGTGGCGGCCGCTGCACTTTTCGATTCCGGTCAGCACTCTGCCGGTGCTGCTGGTGGCGCTGCCCTTTATCCGCCGCATCCTGCGTCCGATCCGCGCACTGGAACGCGCCGCCGAGGGCTTCAGCCGTGGCGAGCACGACGGCCCGCTGCCGGTGACCGGCCCGCGCGAGGCGCGCGAACTGACCGCCACCTTCAACCTGATGGCCGAACGCCAGCAGCGTTTCGTCGACGACCGCACGCGCATGCTGGCCGCGATCAGCCACGACCTGCGCACCCCGATCACCTCGCTGCGCCTGCGTACCGAGCTGATCGACGACGACGCGCTGCGCAGCGCGATGCGGCGCACGCTGGAAACGATGGCCCGGATGGTCGAGCAGACGCTGCGCTTCGCCGCCGACGACTGCATCGGCGAGAGCGCCGCCGAGACCGACCTGGCGCAACTGCTGCGCGAACTGGCCAGCGAGCTGACACGCCCCGGCATACAAGTGCGCTACGCCGGCCCGTCGACGCTGCCCTACCGCTGCCGCCCCATCTCGCTGCGCCGCGCCTTGACCAATCTGGCCGACAACGCGATCCGCCACGGCACCGACATCACCTTCTACGCCAGCGCAGGCGAAGCGGGCGCCGACCTCATCCTCGCCATCCTCGACAACGGTCCCGGCATTCCGGAAGATCAGCTCGAGCGCGTATTCCAGCCCTTCGCCCGCCTCGACCCCGCCCGCTGCCGCGACACCGACACCGGCGTCGGCCTCGGTTTAAGCATCGCCCGCTCCATCACCGAAGCCCACGGCGGCATCCTGCGCCTGTCCAACCGCTCCCCCACCGGCCTCACCGCCACCCTCACCCTCCCCACCTGACAATTAGGGTCAGAGTTAAATTACCGAGCAATTTCCCACCAATCCCGACAATTAGGGTCAGAGTCAAATTGTTGGCCAATATCTTCTGGTCAGGGCTGGTCCTGGCCGCTGCCGTTGGCCTAGGTTCGAAAGCAATTGCTCAACAATTTGACTCTGACCCTAATTGTTATGGGGGGTGCTTTCGCGGGCTTTGGGGTCCGCTCGGCCTTGGAATTGTCGATAGGCCAAAAAATGCCTGCTTCCTGTAGCCATCTGCAACTTTTTGCCCCCCGAATAATTAGGGTCAGAGTCAAATTGCTGGGCAATTTCTCGTAAATTGAAATAAGTGGGGACAGAGTGACCGCCGCAGGCAACTGCGAGTGGGCTGGGCGTGCCTTAGCTGAAGCTTGGCGGCAAATGTGCTGAGGCTGTTGGCCAACAATTTGACTCTGACCCTAATTGTCGGGGTGGAGGTGCAGATTTCGCTTGCGTCGGGATGGGAGTTCGATAGAATATGAATGAGAATCATTATCATCTGATGGGAGGGGTCTGCCTCCCGGCTTCGGACTTCATTGCGTCGAGAGGAAACGATATGTGCGACAAACACGCTGCGACTGTGGCCTGCCCTGCCGAGGGGACGCAGAGTTCGCGCCGGCGGCGGGTGTGGGAGTTGTCTCATGCTTGCCATTGCCCGCTGGTGGGTGTGGGGTTGCCGTTGAATGGCTTGCGCAAGCTGGTCGAGAAGGTGACCGGGGGCAAGGTGCTGCACGACGATTACGATATCCACGTCGGCACCGTCAGCGAATGCGCGCTGCGCACCCCGGTCGCGGATGCGGTGCAGAAGGAACTCGAGCGCCGCTATGTGCAGCATATCCAGCGGTTTCGCGCGGCCAAGACCGTCGAGCAGGTCGAGGCGCTGTGGACGGCGGCGGTGAATGCGGGGGATGTTGCCGGGGCATTCTGGGCCGGCCTCACGCATCCGCGCTGCACCGTGGCGCTGGAAGAAAAAATGTGCCGCGACATCCACATGGTGCAGCACCAGGCCGGCGCCTGCGCGCGCGCCGACATCAACAAGTTCAACGCCGTGGTGCTTGACAACACGCGCCTGGAACGCGAGACGGCGCGGCTGCAGGAACGCTGCAACACGCTGGCGCAAGACAGGCAGCTCGAGGCCGAGCGCCAGGATGGCCTGTTGATGGCGGCGCGCACCGCGCTGATCGCGAAGGATGGCGAGATCGCGTCACTGCGCGCGGAACTGGCGCGCGTGCAGGCGGCCGTGCCCGAGCTGGAAACGCGCGAGCGCCTGGCTGAAAAAGTCGCGCAGATGGCGTTGCGCGAGCAGTTGCTGCGCGCCCAGCTGAACGAGCTGAAGTCGGCGCGCCCGGCCCCAGCGCCGGCGCCGGCGCCGCTGGCCGACACCACCGCCGAGCCGCCCCAGCCAGCGCCGGTACGCCTGGAAAACCGCGCCGTCCTCTGCGTCGGCGGACGCAGCAGCAGCATCCCGATCTACCGCACCATGATCGAACGCGTCGGCGCCCAGTTCGCGCACCACGACGGCGGCCTGGAAGACAGCAGCAGCCAACTCGACGCCAGCCTGGCCGCGGCCGACCTGGTCATCTGCCAGACCGGCTGCATCAGCCACAGCGCCTACTGGCGCGTAAAGGACCATTGCAAACGCCACGGCAAGCGCTGCGTGTTCGTCGACAACCCGAGCATGTCGAGCCTGGAGCGCGGCTTGCAGGCTGCGGCAACCGAGGACAGCGTGGCGGAATAAACACCTGCCAAGACGCGCAGCAACAGCAACAGACGCGCCCTCGACATTCGCACCCATGGTGCCGAATATCGAAGGCGCCCAAGTCATACCCACACGTTCCACTGCGCCGGCCACTGTTCGCCGCAGCCACGCCCGCCAAGTCCGCTCACACCGCGAGCACAATCCATCTCCCACATCCCGGCTGCACAGCCAGCTACACTGCGCCGGACCTGCGCCCGCGCCCGCCCTCGCGAGCCGCGATTGCAAAATTACATCGCATCCGCATCGCGGAAACAACGGTTGCCCCCCAACCCCGGCGCACGATTGTAATTTTATTTGCCACCGCGCAACTTGGTGCCTATAGTGAGACCGCTCTCGATTTATGTAACATTTAATGGCATTTGTCACAACATATGAAACTTAACCGCATTGGCATCATCCTGATCGCGTGCGCGCTGGTCGCGATCGGGCTGGTCGTCTCGCTGCTGGTGGTGCGCCAGCAGGACAGCCAGGCGGCGCAGACCCGGATCAAGGGCGTGGGCCTGGTCAAGTCGCTCAGCAGCGTGCCGTTGCCGCTGCTGCGCGATAGCAGCGGCGCCAATGGCGGCGTGCTGGCGGCCCTGCTGGCGTACCACGACAACGGCGACTTCGCCTACGCCACCATCGGCGACGCCAGCGGACGCATCCTGAGCGAAGTCGCCGGCCGCGGCAGCATGACGCCGAACGTACCCCTGCCCGCCAGCGCCGCTACCGGTTTCGGCGAGCGCGCACTGGCCGCCGCCGATGGCGCGCCGGCGCTGCGCGAGTTCTACGGTCCGCTGGCCGACCGCAGCACCGGCCCGCTGTTCGTGCGGGTCGGCTTCAACCAGCCGCGCTACGCGCTGCCGGCCCAGGACGTGTCGTTCCTGGCGCTGCTGGCGCTGGCGATGTTCCTGGTGGTGCCGGTGGTCTACCTGGTGATCAAGCGCGAGATGGCGCCGCTGGCCGGGCTGTCGGCCCAGCTGCGCACGCTGGCCGCACCGGGCAAGGCCAACGCGCTCGATGCTGCCAACAACGGCGACGTGCGTGAACTGATCGACAATATGCAGGATTACCTGGGCCAGGCCGGCAAGCGCATCGCCCAGCTCGAACAGGGCGCGCTCAACACCACGGCCGACAACCGCCTGCTGCAATACGGCAGCAAGAAACTCAATGCGGCGCTGCAGTCGCTGCCGGACGGCCTGTTGATGCTCGACCCGGCCGGCGACGTCACGTTCGCCTCTGGCAAGATCGAACCGCTGCTCGGCATTCCGATGGAGCGCATCCTCGGCCAGCCGCTCGACGACTGGTGCTGCGACCCGGCGCTGCGCAGCCTGATCGCGCGCTTCAGTGGCGAATTGCGCGACAACGGGCGCACCCATGGCGGCGCCCAGGCCTTCGTGCAGGCGGTGCATTTCGCGCCGCTCAATGTCGAAGGCCGGCAACTGAGCGCCAGCGCCCAGCCGCTCAGCGGCGGCCACGGCACGATGTCGTTCGGCACCCTGGTGGTGCTGCGCGACGTCACCCGCGAAGCGCTGGCGCGCCAGGCCGGCAACGATTTCGTGGCCCACGTCTCGCACGAACTGAAGTCGCCCCTGAACGTCATCGGCATGTACGCCGAGATGCTGGCCGACAGCGACGACGAAAGCCTGCGGGTCGAGTCGCTGAACGTGATCCAGGACGAGATCGAGCGCATGAACGCGCTGGTCGGCAACCTGCTCAACGTCAGCAAGCTGGAAAGCGGCAGCATGAGCCCGGAGCGCAACCGGGTGCGTCTGGACGACCTGCTGCGCGACGCCTACGACCAGGCCCTGACGCGCGCCGAAGGCAAGGGCCTGCGCATGCAGCTCGACCTGCCGCGCGAACTCGAGGCGGTGGCGATCGACAAGGACCTGTTCCGCATTGCGCTCAACAACCTTTTGACCAACGCCATCAAATACAACCGCCCGGGCGGCAGCGTCACGCTGGCCGCCCGCAACGAGGACAATGACATCGTGATCAGCGTACGCGACACCGGCATCGGCATTCCGGCCGCCGACCAGGGCCGCATCTTCGACAAGTTCTACCGCGTCAGCGAAGGCGACGCGCCGATCAAACGCGGCGGCCATGGCCTGGGCCTGTACCTGGCGGCCCAGATCGTCGAACTGCACCACGGCCGCATGGAGCTCGACAGCGCGCCGGGCGTGGGCAGCACCTTCTCGGTGCACCTGAAGATCGTGTCGGCGCCCGCCGGCGCCGCCGTGCTATGAGCGCGCGCCACATCCTGCTGGTCGACGACGAGCCGCACGTGCTGCGCGTGCTGCGCCTGGCACTCGAACGCGAAGGCTATGTCGTCGCCACCGCCAGCGACGGCAACGCGGCGCTGGCCTGCATGGCAACCCAGCTGCCCGACGTCTTGATCAGCGATATCCAGATGGACGGCATGGACGGACGCACCCTGTGCCCGCTGGCGCGTTCGACCTATCCCGAGCATCCGTTTTTGATCCTGGTGATGACGTCGATGACGGCGCTCGACGAACGCGCCTGGGCGCGCGCCCTGTCCAACACCGAATTCCTCGAAAAGCCGCTCAGTCCACGCCAACTGGTGGCGCGCCTGGCGCGCCATTTCGCCGCCCTTTCATCCAGCCCGGACCACCTGTCGGAGCCGCCCCATGCCGCATAGCCTTCTGCCCACCATCGACTACACCCGCCACGCCCGCTGGCTGCGCCGCGCCACCGGCGCCGAACACGCGCTGGCCGTGTGCGACGCCGCCGGCCAGCCTTGCTGGAGCGCGCCCGGCCACGACGACCTGGCGCCCTGGATCGCCGCGCTCACTGGCGCCGGCTTCGCCTGGCCGTGCAGCGGCGACGGCATGCAGCGCCATGACGCACCTGGCGCCAGCCTGCTGTACACGCCGATCATGGCGCGCGGCGCGCTGATCGGCTACCTGGCGGTGCGCACCGCGGCCGATGCGCCCCCGGAATCAGCCGCCACCAGCGGCGTCCCGTTCTCGTGGGACGCGCTGGCAGAAGCGCTGGAAGACGTGGCCGCCGCCATCGGCGACGATTGCAGCGTGCAGGGCGAACTCGACGCCATGGCGGGCGAACTGTCGGACCGCTACGAAGAACTGCATCTGGTGTACGCGATCGACCGCCAGGTGCAGGACATGACGACCGGCGAAGATGTCTTCGGCAGCCTGCTGGAAAGCTGGGCCGAACACATGGACGCCGACGTCGCCGCCTTCATCAAGCCGGGCGACAACCTGTGCGTATCGGCCACCAACCTGTCGCAACCGATCCATAACCTCGACCTGGTGCTGGTCGAGATGCGCGGCGACCTGTATCGCTTCGCCCACAGCTCGCGCCAGCCGATCGTGATGAATGCGCCCGACGACGCCCGCCGCGCCTACATCTTCACCGACATGCCATTCAAGATCCTGTGCTGCCCGGTGTTCCAGGACAAATCGGTGGTGGCGATCCTGGTGCTGCTCAACCACGCGCACAAGGACGACTTCAGCAACTCGGACCGTAAACTGGGCGAAGTGCTGGCCAATCACCTGTCGAGCCTGTCGCGCATGCACAGCATGCTGACCGAAACGAGCAAGTTCAACCAGCAGATGGCGGCCGCGCTGATCGAGGCGGTGGAAGCGAAGGACCCGTACACGCGCGGCCACAGCGAACGGGTGCACCACATCGCGATGGAGATCGGCCGCGCACTGAAGCTGCCGGCGCGCGAACTGGACAACCTGTTCTGGGGTTCGCTCCTGCACGACGTCGGCAAGATCGGGATTCCCGACGCGGTGCTGTGCAAGCCGGGCCGCCTGACGCGCGACGAGTTCACCTTCATCATGGTGCACCCGGAGCGCAGCTACGAAATCCTGCGCCACATCGACCGCCTCAAGGGCGCGGTGCCGGGCGCGCGCCACCACCAGGAAAAGTACGACGGCACGGGTTATCCGCACGGGCTGGCCGGCAACGACATCCCGTACAACGCGCGCATCATCGCCGTGGCCGACACCTACGATTCGATCACCAGCTCGCGCGCCTACCGCGCGGGGCGCAGCCACGAAGTGGCGATGGCCGAGATCGCGCGCTGCAGCGGCACCCAGCTCGACCCGGGCGTGATCGCGACCTTCGAACAGGTGTGCCGCGCCGAGCCGCGCTGGATCGCCGACTTCGGCATCGCGCGCGACCCTGCGCCAGTGCCGGCGCCAACGCCGGTCGCCCTGCCCGCATGACGATGGACGTCGCCGGCGCCGAGCGCATCACCAAGAGCCGCATCGGCGCCATGACGTACCTGGCGCCGCTGACGGCGCTGGTGGCCGACGAGGCGGTGCGCACGCTGCAGGCCGCGCTCGACGAATGCGTGGCGCGGCACCAGGTCTCGATCGTGGTCGACCTGGGCAAGGTGACGCTGCTGGCCGGCCACGCGCTGGGCATGCTGGCCGACATGGGCGAGCGCCTGGGCGCGCTGGGCGGCTGGCTCAAGCTGGCCTATCCGAATCCGCTGCTGCACGACATCCTGGCCGCCACCGGCCTGCTCGAGCAGTTGCCGCTGTTCGACGCCCAGCCGGCCGCGCCGAGGCGTACACGCGAGCCGGGCGCCAAGCTGGGCGACATCCTGGTCGAACGCGGCGCCGCCAGTGCCGAACAAGTCGCGGAAGCGGCGCGCCTGCAGGACCAGACCGGCAAGCGCATGGGCCTGATCATGGTCGAGCGCAAATGGATTACCGAAGCGGCGCTGTACGGCGCCCTGGCCGACCAGCTCGGGTTGCCCTACGTCGCCCTGCGCACCGGCCTGGTCGACCCGGCGGCGCTGGCGCTGGTCGAGCGCGACGTGGCGCGCCGCCTCAACGTGCTGCCGCTGTTCAAGGTGCAGGGCACGCTGACCGTGGCCAGCGCCGAACCGCAGGCGATCCACAGCATCGACGAAATCCGTACCCGCACGGGTCTGCGCATCCGCATGGTGGTGGCGGCGCCGGCCGAGATCCGGCGCCTGGCCGATGAAACCTACGGCGGCGCGCTGCCCGACTTCATCCACACCGAAGCGAGCGACCTGGAACTGATCGAGTCGACCATCCCCGACGACTACACCCAGATCGACGAGATGGCTGGCGCCAGCCCGGTGATCAATATGGTCAACGCCGTGATCCAGCGCGCCATCCGCGACGGCGCCAGCGACATCCACATCGAGATCTCGCGCAACCGCGCCCGCATCCGGCTGCGCATCGACGGCGTGCTGTATGAGGTCATGTCGCCCAAAGTCGACCAGCATCCGGCGATCGTCTCGCGCCTGAAAGTCATGGCCAACCTCGACATCGCCGAGCGGCGCCTGCCGCAGGATGGCCGGATCCAGGTCGCGACCCAGGGCCGCACGGTGGACCTGCGCTTTTCTTCGCTGCCCGGCATCTATGGTGAAAAGGTGGTGCTGCGGGTGCTCGACAAGAACCAGTCGATCCTCGACGTCGACAAGCTGGGCATGAACGCCAACGCAGTCGGCGCCTTCAAGCGCCTGCTCGGGCGCAGCCACGGCCTGATCCTGGTCACCGGGCCCACCGGCAGCGGCAAGACCACCAGCCTGTACGCGGCGATCAGCCACCTGAAAAGCATCGAAAAGAACATCGTCACGATCGAAGACCCGGTCGAGTACCAGCTCGACATCATCAACCAGAACCAGGTCAACGACGCCATTGGCCTGACCTTTCCGAAGATCCTGAAACACGTGCTGCGCCAGGACCCGGACATCATCATGATCGGCGAGGTGCGCGACCGCCAGACCGCCGAGATCGCGGTGCAGGCGGCGCTGACCGGCCACCTGGTCTTGACCACCTTGCACACCAACGACACGCTGGGCGCGGTGTCGCGCCTGGTGGAGATGGGGGTCGAGCCGTATCTGCTGTCGTCGGCCCTGATCGGGGTGATGGCGCAGCGCCTGGTGCGGCGTGTGTGCCAGGGCTGCAAGACCGGCTACCTGGCCACGCCCGAAGCGGCCGCCGCCTACCGCTGGCGCGGCCAGGGCGACCTGCGCCTGACGCGCGGGCGCGGTTGCCCGGCCTGCTACGACTCGGGCTACAAGGGCCGCATGGGCATCTATGAACTGCTCGAAGTCGGGCCGGATCTGCAGCGCATGATCGTGGCCAACGCCAGCAAGGAGCAGCTGGCCGCGCACGTGGCCGCCGGCGCGCACCACGACCTGTACGCCGACGGCATGGCGCGCGCCTTCGACGGCCACACCACGCCCGAGGAAATCGCGCGCGTGGTCCACTCTTTCTAGGCCGAGCATGCCGATCGAATTCGACGCCGCCGTCACGCCCAGCGCCGCCAACCGGGGCCGCCCTGCTCCCGCGCGCCAGTCCTTCTTCACGCTCAGCGCGCGGCCACTGGGCCTGCGCGAGCGCGCCCTGTTCACCGAACGCCTGGCGCTGCTGCTGGAAACCGGGGTGCCGCTGCACGCGGCGCTGCAGTCGCTGCACGAGCAGACCGAACACCCGCAGCTGCGCCCGATGATCGCGGCGATGTGCGACGACATCCTGGCCGGCGAACGCTTTTCGACGGCGCTGGCGCGCCATCCGCTGTTTCCCGCCACCTATGTCAACCTGATCGCGGCCAGCGAGGCCGGCGGCTTCATGGCCGAGGTGCTGGTGCAGCTGGTCGAGATGGACGAGAAAGAAGACAAGCTGCGCGCCACGCTGGTGTCGGCGCTGTCGTATCCGGTGATCCTGCTGGCGTTTTCGTTCGCGGTGGTGCTGTTCATCCTGGTGTTCGTGTTCCCCAAGTTCGAGACCATGTTCGCCTCGATCCACGACCAGCTGCCGTGGACCACGCGCGCGCTGCTGGCGCTGAGCCAGCTCCTGACCGGGCACGGCGCCGTGGTAGCGGCCGTGCTGGCGGCGCTGGGCGCGGCCGCCTGGATGCTGCTGCGCCATCCGGAAGCGCGCCTGGCGCTCGACCGCGCCAAGCTGCGCCTTCCCGTGCTGCGCGACGTGTTCGCCCGCATCTACCTGACGCGCCTGCTGCGCGTGATGGGCATCTCGCTCGAGCACGGCGTGACCATCCTGGCCACGCTCGAAGCCTGCCGCGCGGTGGTGCCGAACGCCGACATGCAGCGCTTCATCCGCGCGCTCGAGGACGACGTCACCGAGGGCAAGGGCATTGCCGTCGGCTTCCAGAACAGCGCCTTCGTACCGGTCGCGGTGCGCCAGATGATCGCCACCGGCGAGGCCACCGGCACCCTGGGACGGGTAATGAGCCGTGTTGCCGACGCCTACGACCGCGAATTGACGCGCCACCTGGCGCGCCTGTCGAAACTGGCCGAGCCGTTCATGCTGCTGGTAATGGGCACGGTGGTGGGCACCATCGTCAGTTCGCTGATCCTGCCGATCTTTAAATTGTCACGCAGCGTCGGCTAGAGCGTTAACCAAATGCCACACATTCTCACACACGATTCGAATTAGTGTCGCGTGGAAACTGCGCCGTGTTACGCTTCGGAATTAATTATTTCAATAAATAAATTCTCAATCGAGATTTATCACCCGGGCGGAACAACCATGTCAACTCCATTCAAGCGCGCCGCAGCAGCCGGCTTCACCCTGATCGAACTGCTGATTGTGGTGATCATCCTGGCCATCATCTCGGCCATCGCGATTCCACAATTCTCGTCGGCGACCTCCGACGCGCAACAATCCGCACTGGACGCCAACCTGGCGGCGGTGCGCAATTCGCTGGAACAGTACCGCGCCCAGCATACCGGCAACGTTTATCCGGGTACCAATGTTGCAACCGGCGGCGCCAACTGCACCACCGAACCCCCGCTTCCGGCGGGCGGCGCTGCCGCCGGCACGCTGGGCGCGATGGAAAACCAGTTGCGTTATCCAACCAACGCCGCGGGCCAGGCCTGCGCCGTGGGCGATCCGGTCAACTACCGCTATGGCCCGTACCTGCGCCAGGGCATTCCGAACGAGCCGATCAACAACACCAATGCAGTGGTATTCACCAACGCAGGAACGCCGATCGTCGCGGCGGACGCCGGAACCGGCTGGGCCTACGATGCGCGTTCGGGCCAGTTCATCATGAACAGCAGCGTCGTCGTGAACGACCGCGCCTATTCGGCACGCTGATCGGCACTGCGCTCCGATGGGCATGGCGCGCCGGGGCGGCTACACGCTGATCGAACTGCTGGCAGTCGTCGCCATCATTTCGATCGCCGCCGCCCTCGCCCTGCCCTCCTCGCACCCGGTCGCCGAAGCGCGTGCCGACGCCGCCGCCACCGAAGTCGCGCTGGCCCTGCGTTTCGCGCGCGACGAGGCGCGCCGCACCGGCCAGATGCGCCTGTTCGACTGCCGGCAAGCCGCCAACGCAATCGCAGTCTACGGCATCGACGCCGGCGGCCCCGATGCGATCGCATCCCGGACGCCGGTGCCGCACCCCGCCACTCGCGCGCCCTACAGCATGGCGCTCAGCACCCTACCCGCCACCAACACCATGGCCTTGATCAGCTGCACTTTCACGTTCGCCGACAATACCTCGTCCGCCACGCTGGCCTTCGACAGCACCGGCACGCCGCTGCGTGGCCTGGGCCCGGCCGCCGCACGCACGCAAGCGCTGCGCTCGGGCAGCGTGGTGCTGGGCGCCGGCAACACCCGGCGCAGCATCGCCGTCGATGGCAGCGGCCGCATCACCATTTCCTGACCATGCCCCCCTCGCTGTCCCTCCGCAGCCGGCGCCACGGCGCCGGCATGACGCTGTTCGAAGCCGTGCTGGCGCTGCTGCTGCTGGCCGTGTGCCTGGTGCCGGCCGCGAACGCGCTGCGCGGCGCCATCGCCGCGCCGCTCGACAACGAAGCGGCGGCGCGCCAGCTCGATTGCGTCAGCTCACGCATGGAAACCGTGCTGGCCGAACCCTATACGCGCCTGCTGGCCAGCGCCGGCGAGCTCACCAAACCCTCGGACTATTCGACGCCGGCCGCCGACGGCTGCCCGGCGGTATCGGTGTTCATCACCCGCTACGGCAACGACAAGACCGGCCAGCTGGGCGCGAACGGCAATGGCGAACACCTGCTGTATGTGGGCGCCGAGCTCGCTGCCGCCGGCGCCGCCAACCGTTTTCCGCTGGTGACGCTGGTGACGCGATGAAGACGCCCCGTTCCATGCCGGGCTTCACTCTGGTCGAACTGCTGGTGGCGCTGGCCATCGGCGCCATCATCCTGCTGCCGCTGGCCGATCTGCTGCGCAGCAGCGCCGACAGCGCGAAGATGGTGCACACCCGGCTCGACCTGCATGCCGAAGCCGGCTTTGCCATGGAGCGTATCGCCGGCAAGGCGTCGAGCATCATCCTGCCCCCCGACGCCGCCGCCAAGGCCCGGGCAGCCAAGGCCGAGGACGAGACCCGCAACTGGCTCGCGCTGCTGGGCTTTACCGAAGACAAGGGCGCGCGCCAGTTGCTCGAAGCGGTCGCCGGCGCCAAGCCGCCCGCCAACGCGATCGTCGCCGCCAATCTGGCGCGAATCGAACTGACGTCGCCGAATATCGACGGCGCCACGCCGACGCTGCGCATCGCGCTGACGCTGGCCGGCGCCGATGCCGGCGCGGCCGATGTAACCCGAATGCGCACGGTGCGCATCGGCGTCACGCCATGACACTGCGGCGCCAGAAAGGCGCGCTGCTGCTGATGGTGTCGCTGGCGCTGGCCACGATCGCCGCGCTGGCGCTCGGCATGAACCGCGCCGCCGGCATGGATGCCGGGTCGGTGCGCCGCGACTACGACATGCGCGCCGCCGGCTACCTGGCCGAAGCCGGGGTGGCGTCATCGAAGTGGGTTAACCAGGTAAGCGGCTGCACCAGCAAGTCGCTGGCGGCGGTTGCGCTGGGCGCCGGCACCTTCTCGGCCACGGTACCCGAATCGAAGGGCAAGGCCAAGAAGCTCGACATCACGGCCAGCGGCGCGGTCAATGGTGACACCGTGCGCACCCTGGCGCCGCGCCAGGTCACGCTGTACGACCTGCTGAACATCGAAACGGTCAAGCTGACCAAGGGCGCGCGCAACGTCACCATCGACATGTGGAAGTCCGGATACGACGACGACGACCCGCTGGCGCTGACCTACGGCACCTCGCACGCGCTGCTGTACTGGGACCTCAATGACATCAAGACAGACGCGCGGGTGCTCTCGGCCAGCCTGACGCTGACGCACGCCCCGTTCAGCGGCGCCACCGGCACCGTGGCGCTGCACCGCGTCACCACGCGCTGGAACGACGATGCCAACTGGACCCGGCCGCGTGAAGAAGCCGTGCGCTGGAACGGCGGCGACTACATCGGCGCCGCCAGCGCCAGCACCGGCATCACCTTTGCCGGCACGGCTGCGTGGGAGGTGACGGCGCTGGTCGACGACTGGTTCAGCGGCCGCGCGCCGAACGAAGGCCTGCTGCTGCGCCTTACCGCAGCGGCGCCGACCCTGCGCTTCTACAGCCTCGATGCCGCGTCCAGCCGGCGCCCCGTGCTGCAGGTGGTGAGCGCGCGCGCATGCTGAGCGGACCGATGCCATGAACGACTTCACTTCGACGCGCGCCGCGCCCGGCCTTGGCGCCACCCTCGCTTCGCTCTGGTCCTCGACCCGCTTCAGCGCGCCGGAACTGGCCGACTATGCGACCGGCCATATCGAGCGCGACACGCGCCAGGGCCTGGCCCTGCTGGCGCTGGCGGCGCTGCTGTTCCTGCTGCAGGGCGCCGGTTTCGCATCCTGGTTCGCGCTCGGCTGGGCCTACACGTATACCTTTTGCCTGCTGGCCGCGCTGGCGCTGCACATCTTCTTGTCGGCGCGCCAGGTGCGCGAGGTGCAGGCGCTGAACCTGCTGGCGATGGTGCTGCTGATCGTGTCGGCGTCCGCCCTGGCGCTGGTGGCGCGCGCGCTTCGGGTGCGCAAGCACGACCTGGCGGCGCGCTTCCGGCTCGAACGCTCGCGCGCCGGGATGGCCACGCTGGCCGAGCGCGACCACCTGACCGGGGCCCGCAACCGGCGTTTCCTGGAGCGCGAATTCGAGTACCAGGCCAAGCGCGCCGGCGGCGCCGGCATCCGCTGCGGCGCGCTGGTGGCCGAGGTGGCGCCATGATGCGCGCGCGCCTCGCAGCGCTGTTCGGGCGCGGTGTGTCCGCTGCGGCGGCGCGCCCGATCGGCGCCGATTTCGCCGCCACCCGGCTCAACCTGGTGCAGGCAGAACCCGATGGCGCGCACTGGAAACTGCGCGCCGCCGCCTCACTGGCCTATCCGATGGCGCGCGAAGCGCTGCTGGCCCACCCCAAGGAACTGGCGCGCTTCGTCGACGCCGCGCTGGCGCAGGCGCCGTTCCAGGGCCGGCGCGTGGTGTCGGCCCTGGCCCCGGCCGACGTGCGCATCCTGCCGCTGACGGTGCAGGTGGCGTCCGGCCAGAGCGAAGCGCAGGCGGTGGCGCGCGCCGCCGCCGAACAACTGGGCGAGCGCGCGGCCCAGCACGTGATCGACTACTACCAGGTGCGCGGCGCCGACCAGGAAGGCGGCGAGCGCCAGGTGCTGGTGGCGGCCGCGCCCAAGGAGCGCGTGCTGGCCTACCTGGCCGCGCTCGAACGCGCGCGCTTGACACCGGTCGCGCTGGACATCGGGCCGGCCGCGATCGGGCGCCTGCTGGCGGCCCTGCACGGCAGCGACGTCGGCCAGTCGGTGGCGCTGCTGAACTTCGGCGCCGCCAGGAGCTACCTGACCGTGATCTGGGGCCGGCGCCTGATGCTCGATCGCGAACTGGCCTTCGGCGAAGACATGCTGGCCGACGCCGTAGCCGGTGCGCTCGACCTGCCGCCCGAGACCGCGGCCAGCCTGCTGCGCGAACACGGCATCGGCGCGCGCGCCACGGCGCCGGACGACAACGCCGATGGCGCGCACGGCGGCCACGGCGAACTGCGGCGCGCCATCCGCGCCATCCTGCACCCGGCCTGCCAGGCGCTGGCCGACGAACTGGCGCACACCCAGGTGTATGTCGCCTCGCGCACGCGCGGCAGCTCGATCAGCCGCCTGTACCTGAACGGCAGCCTGGCGCGCTACCCCGACATCGGGTCGCGCATCGCCGAACTGATCGACGTGCCGGTGCACCTGCTCGACCCGTTCAACGCCTTCCAGGGCGCGGCGCCGTCCGGCGCCGCGCTGCAAGCGGGCGGCGCGATCGCACTGGCCACCGGCCTGGCCCTGCGCGGAGGCGCCGGTGGCTGACATCGACATGATCCCGCGCAGCTACCGCGATCGCGTGCGCGTGCGCCACACGCTGCGCCGGGTTGGCGGCGCGCTGGCGCTGGTGCTGGTGTGCGCCGGCGCCGGCCACGCCGCGCTGCGCTGGCAGGGTGCGGCACTCGAGCAGCAGGCGGCCCGGCTGCGCGCCGCCGCCAGCGCCGCCCAATCCGACCAGGCGCGCGCCGCCGGCGAACGCGCCACCGCCCTGCGCGCCGAACAGCGCGCGGCGGTGCTGGGCGCGGTGCGGCGCGAAGGCGAACTGGCGGCGCTGGCGCTGGCCATCGACGGCGCGCTGCCGGCCGACACCTGGCTGACCGCGCTGGCGCTGCGGCGCAATGCGCGCGTGGCGGCGCCCGGCGCCGCGCCGGCAGCGGCTGCGACGACGCAGCAGGCGTTCGCCACCGGCAGCGCGGCGGGCGACCTGCTGCTGCTGGAAAGCCAGGTCGAATTGCGCGGACAAGCAGCCAGCTATCAAGGCGTCACCGACTTCCTGGCAAGGCTGGGCCGCGTCCCGGGCTTGAGCGCGGTGCAGCTGCAGTCGAGCGGCGCCAACGCGGCCGACGGGGCGATCGACTTCCACGCGACGATGGCGCTGACGCGACCGGGAGCGGTCGAATGAACCCGCGCTTGCAGAAAGCGTCAGAGGCGTTGGCCGCGCTGCCGGCGCGGCAACTGAACCTGCTCGCCATCGGCATGGTGCTGATCGTGGCGGCGCTGGCATGGAGCGTCGGCCTGCGCGCCCCGCTCGCTGACTACCGCGTGCAGCGCCAGGCGCTGGCGACGCTGGTCGCCGCGCCGCCTGTTCCAACAACACCGGCCGCCGCAGCCGCAGCATTGTCACCAGCGCGGCCGGCGGCGCCCGCACCCGCACCGCTGGCGCTGATCGCCGCCGTCAGCCGCAGCGCGACGCAGGCCGGGGTGATGGTCTCTTCAGCGGCCCAGGGCGCGCAGTATCCGCTGGCCGACCTGCGCGTGCACACCATCGACATCGCCGCCAGCGGCAGCTATGGCGCCATCACCGAATGGCTGGCCGATATCGAGGCCAGCCAGCCGGCGGTCGGCGTCGTCCAGCTCGAGCTGCAGCCCGATGCCGGCGGCGAGCGGCGCAACATCAAACTGCAGCTGGCCATCTACGACACCAGGGAGACGCCATGAAGCTCGCCTCGACGCCGGCCGTGCTGGCGCTGGCATTGGCCTGCGCCGGCACGGCCTTCGCCGCGCCGCTGCGCGACCCGTTCCTGCGCCCCGCGCTGGCGCGCCCGGCCCCGGCGCCGGCGCCGGAAGCCGCGTCGGCGCCGCCGCGCCTGCGCGCGCTGGTGCTGGGCGGCGCGCAATCGCTGGCCAATATCGACGGCAACGTGCTCGCCGCCGGCGAACGCCATGCCGACTACACCGTGCTGCGCATCGATGCCCGTGGCGCGCTGATCGAGCGCGGCGGGCGCACACTGCTACTGACCATGCAAGACAAGGACAAGGACAAGGACACCCCATGAAATCGCGCCACCTGCTTTGCGCGCTGCTCGCCTTTCCAATGCTGGCGCTGGCCGCGGACAACCCGGCAAACGCCGTCGTCAATGCAGCGCCGATGCCGGCGCTGCCGGCGCCGAATCCGGCAACCATGTCGTACACCTTCCGCGACACCCCGATCAGCGAACTGTTCAACATGATCGCGCGCAGCGCGCGCGTCAACATCATGCTCGGCCGCGGCGTGAGCGGGAACGTCTCGATCAACCTGTACGACCTGACCGCGCGCCAGGCGATCGAGGCGATCGCCCAGGCCGGCGGCTACAGCGTCAGCGAACGCGCCGGCGGCTTCCTGGTCGAAGACCCGCGCGCGGCGCCGGCGGCCGGCGCCGACACGCTGCAAGTGAAAGCCATGAAGGTGCGCTACGCCGACGTGACCAAGGTCGGCGCCATCCTGGCGCGCCAGGTCGGACCGCTCGGCGCGGTGACGGTGCTGGACCAGACCAGGACGGTGGTGGTCGAATCGAACGCGGCCGGGCTGGCGCGTGCGGCGCTGGCCCTGCGCGAGATCGACAAGGCCCCGCAGCAGATCCTGATCGAAGCCAAGATCCTCGAGATCACGCTCGACCAGAACGAGAATTTCGGGGTCGACTGGTCGCGCGTGTTCAATGCCGACGGCCCCGACACGGTCGGCGCCACCGGCTTTGCCAACCGCGGCGGCCCGCGCTTCTTCCTGAACCTGATCAACAGCAACGTCGAAGCCTACTTGAGCGCGCTGAGCAACAAGGGCCGGGTGCACACGCTGGCCACGCCGCGCCTGCTGGCGCTGGAAGACCAGGAAGCGACCACCAATGTCGGCGACCAGCTCGGCTACCGCCTGACCACCACCATCAACAACGTCACCACCGAGTCGATCGAGTTCCTCGACACCGGCGTGATCCTGCGCGTGACGCCCTCGGTCGACGCCGACGGGCGCATCATGCTCAAGGTGCGGCCCGAAGTCAGCTCGGGCTCGGTATCGGCCGGCATTCCGTCGAAAAAAACCACCGAGGTCAACACCCAGCTGGTGGCAAACGACGGCCAGCCGGTGCTGATCGGCGGCCTGATCAAGCGCAGCATGACCTACCGCCGCCTGGGCGTGCCGCTGCTGTCGGATATCCCGGTGATCGGCGGCATGTTCTCGAGCACCGACGATGGCGGCGCTGCTACCGAGACCATCGTCGTCATCACGCCGCGCATCGTGCCGGCCGGTGGCGTGGCGATCGACGGTGCGACCGAGCGCACGCTGGAGCAGTCCGAGCAGGCCATGCGCGGCCGCAACGACGCGCTCGACCGCAAGCTCGAGCGGCTGGCCGACTGAGAACCCGTTACGCCACCCGGGCTGGGGCTTTGCGCCGCCGCACTGCGCCGGCCAGGCCGAATCCGGCCAGCACCAGCGCCAGCGAAGCAGGCTCCGGCACCTCGGCAACCGTCTCGAAGCTCAAATCGTCCATCGCGTACATCGCCTGGTAGTCGCTCGCAACGACGATCGTGTCGATCGCACTGCCCCAGCCGGCGGCCAGGAAAGCCGGCGCATCGGACAACTGCAGCGACGCCGAGCTGGCCACCAGCTGGCCGGCCAGATACAAGTCGAAACGCACGCTGTTGTCGCCATAGCCCGAGAACCAGGCGCCGCCGAAAATGGTCGGCGCCAGGAAGCGGATGGTGCTGGCGATCGGGCCGCCATCGATCCAGTCGGTGGTGACGCGGCCGTCGCCCGAGTGCGGCGTGAACGGCGCCTGTTCGCCGGTGAACACCGAAAGGCCGGAATTCGACCAGTCCAGGCCACCGTAGTTGGCGGGCACGTAAGCGACGCCGTCGGGCGTGGCGATGTCGTCGAAGGTCAGCACGGTGGCCGAGGCGAAGGGGGCGACCAGCGCGATGACGGCGCTGATGAGAAACTTGCGAATGATGGAAGGCATGACAGTCCTGTTGAATGTGTGATGAAACGTGCCGGCGACGGTTTGAACGTCAAGCCCGGCCCAGCGCCGGATCGCTGACCGTGGGGCGACCGGTCTCGACGCGGCCGGCGAAGCGGCGCAAATAATCCGGCTGGCTCGACACGGTGGCGCTGAAGTCATACCAGTAGCTGTTGCCTGCCACCGGAATGCGCACGCTCAGCTCGGTGCGCGGCGCCAGTGTGTGTTGCTGACGCAGCGCGGCATATGCGTTGGCATTCAGAATGAAGGTGCATGGCGCCGCACCAGTGTTCACCAGGCGCAGCACCAGTTCGCCGGTAGCCGCGTCGCAACGCACCTGCACGTCGGGACGCGGCTGGCCGGCGGCGACAGCGCGCAGCGCGCTGCCCGTGAAGTGGCGGTGATAACCGTTCGGCCCCAATACCCACAGGTCGTAGGCGCCGCCGACCGCCGGCGCCCATGTATCGGCCAGCGATTTACCGGATTCGACCGTGTAGCGACGCGGCACCGCCGCCAGGTTCTTGCGGTCGTACACGTGGAACACGGCGGCCTGGCGCCCGGTATTGATGAAGTTCAGCGCCACCCGCGCCGCCGCTATGGTGGCGCCCGGCTGCACTTCGCAAGTGGTTGCCAGTTCATACGGCAGCGCGCGCGATGGCCGGGTGCCAATGGCTTGCGCCGGCAATTGCGGCGACGCTGGCGGCGTGATCTGCGCCAGGCGTTGCTGGGCGGCGCGCAGGGCGTCGGCTTGCGCCTTGTCCTTGCGTCCCTGCAGCACCGGCAAGGCTTCGTCGTTCGGCGTGGCGAAGTTGAACGCGCTGGTCAGGTCGCCGCACACGGCGCGGCGGTACGGGCTGATATTGGGCTCGCGCACACCGAAGCGCGTTTCCAGGAACCGCAGCACCGAGGTGTGATCGAACACCTGCGAATTGACCCAGCCGCCACGGCTCCAGGGCGAGATCACGTACATCGGCACCCGCGGACCGGGCCCGTACACACGGCCATCCGGGGCCGGCTGCCTGGTGCTGCCGAGCGGCTTGGCATGCGTAAAGTACTCGGCTGCCAGGTCGGCCTGCGCCAGCGTGGTCTTGCCGGCGTAGCCGCCCTTGCCGTCCGGCGACGGCGCGGAGGGCGACGGCACGTGGTCGAAGTAGCCGTCGTTCTCGTCGAAGTTGACGATCAACACCGTCTTGCTCCAGACCTCGGGATTGGCAGTCAAGGCATCCAGCACTTCTTGCAAAAACCAGGCGCCCTGCACCGGGCTGGACGGGCCGGGATGCTCGCAGTAGATCGACGGCGCGTTCATCCACGACACCTGCGGCAGCTTGCCTTCGCGGATGTCGCGCTTGAAGGCGTCCAGGTACCGCTCGGGGCTGCTGCCCGGCAGGGTGTTGGCGATGCCCTTGTACAGCGGGTTGTTGGAGTTGTCGCGCGCGGCGTCGTAGGCTTTGTAGGGCAGCGCCTGACCGGTATTGGTATAGGGCTGGTTCGGCGCGCCGCCGCTCGAGACCGGATAGCCCGAGGCGATGTTGGCGCGCCGGTACTGGCGGAACGCGCCCAGCATGTTGTCGCCCCACTCGTCGGGCATGTTCTGGTAGCTGATCCAGCTGACGCCCGCCGCTTCCAGGCGTTCGGCGTAGGTGGTCCAGGTGTAGCCGGTATTCACGCCGCCGGGCACGCCGTCGATCGCGTCCCACTCGTTGGTGACGAAGGCAGTGCCGGTCGGCATCGCGCCATTGGTGCCGGTCAAAAAGAATGAGCGGTTGGCATCGGTGCCGGCGTGCATCGCGCAGTGGTAGGCGTCGCACAGGGTGAAGGCATTGGCCAGCGCGAACGGGAACGGGATCTCGTTTTCCTTGAAGTAGCCCATCGAGATCGCGTTCTTGTAGCGCGGCCACTGGTCCATGCGGCCGTGGTCCCAGGCCAGCTGGCTGTCGAGCCAATCGTGCGGCGTGCCGTTGACGCGCTGGGCGTTGCCTTTGCTGCCGTCCAGGTGGAACGGCGTCACGACCCGGCCGTCGGCCATGCGCTGCTGCCACACATTGCGCCCTTCCGGCAGCGGAATCGGGAAGCGGTCGCCGAAACCGCGCACACCGGCCAGCGTGCCGAAGTAATGATCAAAGGCGCGGTTTTCCTGCATCAGGATCACGACGTGCTCGACGTCGCGGATGGTGCCGGTGGCGTTGTTGGCGGGGATCGCCAGCGCGCGCTGGATCGATGGCGGGAAGGCAGAGAAGGTGGCGGCGGCGATGCCCGCGCGGGCGCTGCTGTGCAGGAAACTGCGGCGTGAAGTCATGGCGTTTATCCGAAGACGTTGAAGATGCAATGTAGCAACTTGTGTTGCTTTTTGTTGTCTTGCAGATATCATTGCAGGACGTCGCCAATGTAGAGCGCGTGCATGACGGCGCCATGACAGACGAGTATCGTCGAGTGTGTTTATCGCGACTGAAGCAAACAGCCGGGCGCCACCGCTGAACGCGGACTGTGATGGAGTCTCGGGAACGGAAAGAAGAAGAAAAACGCCGCAAAAGAAAAAAGGGCTACATGCTCACGCATGTAACCCTTTTCTTTACTGCTAATTCTTGGTGCCGCTGACCGGAATCGAACTGGTGACCTTCGCATTACGAATGCGCTGCTCTACCGACTGAGCTACAGCGGCGAAACCGTGGTTCCGCCTGTACCACGCCAATGCCAACGATTGGTGCGGTACTGATGAAAGAACCATATTCTAGCAAACAATCCCGTAAACTTGCTAGTCTGTATTTCTACAGTGCCGGCAAGCCGGCGCGATCATCGCACCGAGTTCAGCCCGCGTGGTAACCAGTCACCACCTTGACCTCTTCCTTCGAGCCCAAAAACACCGGCACGCGCTGGTGCAGCTTGGTCGGAGGAATGTCCAGGATACGCTGCTGCCCATCGGTTGCGGCGCCGCCGGCCTGCTCGACGATCATCGCCATCGGATTGGCTTCATACATCAAACGCAGCTTGCCCGGTTGGCCAGGATCGCGCGTATCGGCCGGGTACATGAACACGCCGCCACGGGTCAGGATGCGATGCACGTCGGCCACCATCGAGGCGATCCAGCGCATATTGAAATCCTTGCCGCGCGGGCCGGTCGAGCCGGCCAGCACTTCGTCGATGTAGCGCTGCACCGGCGGATGCCAGTGGCGCTTGTTCGACATATTGATCGCGAACTCTTTCGTCGACGTCGGGATCTGCATGTCGCTCCCGGTCAGCACCCACGAGCCCTGCTCACGGTCCAGGGTGAAGCAATGCACGCCGTTGCCGGTGGTCAGCACCAGCATGGTCTGCGGACCGTACACGGCGTAGCCGGCGGCGACCTGGCTGGTGCCCGGCTGCAGGAAGTCCTGCTCGGTCGGCTCGCTCATGCCTTCCGGGGCCTTCAGCACCGAGAAGATGGTGCCGATCGAAACGTTGACGTCGATGTTCGACGAGCCGTCCAGCGGATCGAACAGCAGCAGGAATTCGCCCTTCGGATAGCGGCTCGGGATCTGGCGGATGGTTTCCATTTCTTCGGACGCCATCGCCGCCAGGTGGCCGCCCCACTCGTTCGCCTCCAACAGGATTTCGTTGGAAATCACGTCCAGCTTCTTCTGGACTTCGCCCTGGATGTTCTCGGTCTCGGCGCTGCCCAGCACTTCGCCCAAGGCGCCCTTGCTGACCGCATAGCTGATGCGCTTGCAGGCGCGCGCGACGACCTCGATCAGGAGGCGCAACTCGGCGTTGATGGTCTGGTGCTGGCGCTGCTCTTCGACCAGGTATTGCGTAAGACTGACGCGTTTCATGACTTCCTCAGGTTTGGTTTCAATTTTTATGCTGTGACGTAGGGTTGGCGGCGTGGCCGCCGACGCGGCGATTGTTATCGGCTTCGTTATCGGGCCGGATGATCTTGCTGCCGGCTATCGACGCGTCGGCGGCGCCGCCGCCAACCCTACAAGATCATCCGGACGCGATAATGGCGCTGCCAACAATCGACGCGTGGACGGGGGACCCGTCCACCCTGCGCATTGTTCAATTTGCCAGTGCTTTAGTGATCACCTCACGCACATCGTTCGACAGCGTGGCCTGGCCCGCAACGCGCTGCAGCGCGGCCTGCATCTGCGCCTGCAGCTCGGGCGCGTAACGGCGCCAGCGGTCCATGGCGCGCGCCAGGCGGCTGGCCACTTGCGGGTTGAGCGCGTCGAGCGCGATCACCTGCTCGGCCCAGAAGGCGTAGCCGCTGCCGTCCGGGGCGTGGAAGCCGACCGGGTTGCCGGCGCAGAACATCGACACCAGGCTGCGCGCGCGGTTCGGGTTGCGCAGGGTAAAGGCCGGATGGCGCATCAGGGCGCGCACCGCCGCCACGTCGGTGGTCGAGGCCGCGGCCTGCATCGAGAACCACTTGTCGACCACCAGCGCTTCGCCTTCGAACTGGCGGTAGAAGTCGTCGAGCGCGTCGGCCGCTTCCGGCGCGCGCGAGCCGATCAGGGCGCTCAGGGCGGCGGCGCGGTCGGTCATGTTGCTGGCGTCGTCGAACTGGCGCTGGGCCAGCAGCACGCTCTCTTCGTCCGGCGCCGCGTTCAGGTAAGCCAGCGCCAGGTTCTTGAGGGCGCGCTTGCCGGCGGAGGCGGCGTCCGGGCTGTAGTCGCCCGGGGTCAGGTTGGCCTGGTAGGCGGCCAGCAGTTCGCCGCGCAGGCGGCTGCCGATGCTGGCGCGCACGAACTGGCGCGCCACGTGCACTGCCAGCGGATCGACGTTGTCGAGCTGCTCGGTGATCATGCTTTCGGATGGCAGTGTCAGGCACTGCTCGCGGAAGGCCGGATCGACGCTGTCGTCGACCAGGATCTTGCGCATCGCTTCGATGAAGGTGTCGTCCAGGTTCAGGCTGGCGCCCAGCTTGGCTTCGCCGGTGAGTTTCAGCAGGCGGCCCATGGCCAAGCGCTGGCCGGCTTCCCAGCGGTTGACCGGATCGCTGTCGTGGTTGAACAGGTGCAGCAGGTCGATATCGGTGTAGCTGCCCTGCAGGATCACCGGCGCCGAGAAGTTGCGCAGCACCGACGGCACCGGCGCGCTCGCCACATTCGTGAAGACAAAGGTCTGCTCCTGGCCGAACAGTTCCAGCACTGCCGTGGTGGCGCCTTCTTCGATGCGCTCCTGGCCTTCGACCGTCAGCGGCATGTCGTTGCCGTCGGCGTCGAGCAGGCCGACCGCGACCGGGATGTGGAACGGCAATTTCTCTGCCTGGCCAGGTGTCGCCGGGCACCATTGCGACAGCGTCAGGCTGTAGGTCTGCGCCGCTTCGTCGTAGCGGCCTTCGAAGCGCAGCACCGGGGTGCCGGCCTGGCTGTACCAGCGCTCGAACTGGGTCAGGTTCACGCCATTCGCGTCCGCCATGGCGCGGCGGAAATCGTCGCACTCGACCGCCTGGCCATCATGGCGCTCGAAGTACAAGTCCATGCCCTTGCGGAAACCATCGACGCCAAACAGGGTCTGGTACATGCGCACCACTTCGGCGCCCTTTTCGTACACCGTGACGGTATAGAAATTGCTGATTTCGACGAACGAATCGGGACGCACCGAGTGCGCCATCGGGCCCGCGTCTTCCGGGAACTGGGCCTGGCGCAAGGTACGTACCTGGTCGATGCGGGTCACGGCGCGGCCGCTGTCGGTGCCGATCATGTCGGCCGTGAATTCCTGGTCGCGGAACACGGTCAGGCCTTCCTTCAGCGACAGCTGGAACCAGTCGCGGCAGGTGACGCGGTTGCCGGTCCAGTTGTGGAAGTACTCGTGCGCCACCACCGCCTCGATGCCCTGGAAGTCGCTGTCGGTCGCCACCCGCGGGTTGGCCAGCACGAACTTGGTATTGAAGATGTTCAGGCCCTTGTTTTCCATCGCGCCCATGTTGAAGTCGCTGGTGGCGACGATCATGAAGCGGTCCAGGTCGAGCTCGAGGCCGTAGCGCTCTTCGTCCCAGCGAATGCTGTGCTTGAGCGACTGCATGGCATAGTCGGTCTTGTCGAGGTTGCCCTCTTCGACCCACACCTGCAGCAGCGCATCGCGGCCATCGGCCAGGCGGAAGGTTTCTTCCTGGCACACGAGCTGGGCCGCGACCAGCGCGAACAGGTAGGACGGCTTGTTGAATGGGTCTTCCCACAGCGCGTAGTGACGGCCGTCGTCCAGGTCGCCTTCTTCGATCAGGTTGCCGTTGGACAGCAGTACCGGATGACGGGCCTTGTCGGCGCGCAGCATCACGGTGTACCTGGCCATCACGTCCGGACGGTCCGGGAAATACGTGATGTGGCGGAAGCCTTCGGCTTCGCACTGAGTAAAGAAATTGCCGTTGGAAACGTACAAGCCGTTGAGCGTGGTGTTCCGCTCGGGATTGCACACGGTTTCGATTTCCAGCACGAGCTCATCTGGCGCATCGGCAATGGTAAGCAGGTTATTCGCCAGGCGATACTCCCCCTCCTTGAGCTCGCGCCCATCCAGGCGCAGCGCGACCAGCTCGATGTCGATGCCGTGCAGCTCGATGGCGCGCTCGACGCCGAGCGGATTGCGGCGCAGCGTCAGCCGATTCGAGACGACAGTGCGGGCCGGGTCCAGGTCGAAGCCGAGCTCGACGGTATCCACGAGGTAGCTCGGCGGGGTATAGTCTTTCCGGTAGATGGTCTGGGGCGTATCGGTGCGCATAAGAAGGGTCCGCTGACACAGTGGAAGAAGCCCTTATTGTACCCATAAGCCCCGTCCCTGAGCGTTCCGACAAGCTTGCCGGACACACATCGAGAATTCATGTGACACCAATTGTGTCTTCATGTATCGCGCGTGTGCGCCGCGTAACTGGGTGTAAATTCCGGTCTATGGATTATGAACAAGAGCTAATCTGGAGCATCGGGGAAAGTCCGAACAATAAAACAGGGAGAAATGCATGAAACGCCTCATCACAGTCGCTGCCGGCGCGGCGCTCGCGCTACTGCTGGGCGGTTGCGCGACCACCATCCGCAGCGATGTCACCACGTTCCACCAATGGCCGGCGCAGATTGCCGACAAGAGTTATGTGTTCGAAGTTCCGCAGGCGCCGGACGATACGCTCGAATGGCGCAGCTACCAGGAACTGGTGCGCGGCCAGCTGGCGCGCCAGGGCTTCACCGACGCCGACGGCGCCACGCCGGCGCTGAGCGTCTCGATGCGCTTTACCACCACCGACATTCCGGTGCGGGTGCTCGAACCGATGATGACGCCGTACTTCTACCCGTCGGCGCGCTTCGGCTACCCCGGCTTCCGGGGCGGCTACCGCGGCTTCAACCGGCGCTACTGGGGCGGCTGGTACAGCCCGTTCTACGATCCGTTCTGGAGCCCGTATCCGGCCTACCAGAGCTCGATCGAGCACCACTACCGGCGCGAACTGCAGGTCTCGATCAAGTCGGCACGCGACGGCAAGCGCCTGTTCGATGTCACGGTGCACAACACCAGCCGTAATATGTCGACGCCGGAGATCATGCCGGCGCTGGTGCAGAGCGCGTTCGAAGGGTTCCCGGGTCAGTCGGGCGTGGCGCGTCGGGTTGAATTGAAGCAGGAACCGAAGTCGTAATTGGTTGGCGCAATCGAAGTTGTAATCGGCCAGGAATTGTTGCAAAACCAACGTCATCCCCGCCTTCGCGGGGATGACGTGTTTTTGCCAACTGAAGAATGTTTGAAGAACGACGTTACGGCAGCAGCACCGTCGAGCCGGTGGTACGCCGGCTTTCGAGTGCGCGATGGGCTTGCGCCACCTGCGCCAGCGGAAAGCGCTGGCGCACCTCGACTTTTACCTGCCCACTCGTGACCATCCCGAACAGATCGGCCGCCATCGCCTCAAGCTCTTCGCGCGTCGACATGTAGTCGTTCAGCGTCGGCCGCGTCAGGTACAGCGAGCCGTGCTTCGACAACTCGCCTGGCGCGACCGGCGCCACCGGCCCGGACGAATTGCCGAAACTGACCATCAATCCGCGCCGGCGCAGGCTGGCAAGCGAGGCGCTGAAGGTGTCCTTGCCGACCGAGTCGTACACCACCGGCACGCCGGCACCTCGCGTAATTTCGCGCACCCGCGCCGCGATGTCCTCTTTGGTGTAGTCGATCACGTGGGCCGCGCCGTGCGCCAGCGCCAGTTCCCCCTTCTCTTTCGAGCCGACGGTGCCGATCAGTTCGACGCCGAGCGCGCGCGCCCACTGGCAGGCGATCAGGCCGACGCCGCCGGCCGCGGCGTGGAACAGGATGGTCTCGCCCGCCTTTACCGGATAGGTACTGCGCAGCAGATATTGCACCGTCAGGCCCTGCAGCATCATGGCGGCCGCGGTCTCGAAACCGATCGCCTCCGGCAGGCGCACCAGCACGTCGGCCGGCATCGTGCGCAGTTCGGCATAGGCGCCGTTCGGCCCGCCAGCGTAGGCAACGCGGTCGCCCGGCGCCAGGTGCGTGACGCCGGCGCCCACCGCCTCTACCACGCCCGCCCCTTCGCGGCCCAGGCCGGACGGCAGCGGCTGCGGATACAGACCGGTGCGGTAATACACGTCGATGAAGTTCAGGCCGATCGCGTGCTGGCGCACCAGCGCCTCGCCCGGGCCGGGGTCGCCCACCTCGACATCGACGTAGCCCATCACTTCGGGGCCGCCGGTGGTGGCGAAGCGGATTGCTTTGGCGAGCATGGGGTTCTCCAATCGTCGGGCTAGCGGCCGCGCGCCGCGACCAGTTGCGACAGCACCAGGCGTGCGGTCGATACATTGGTGGCGCACGGCACGTTGTGCACGTCGCAGGCGCGCACCAGGGCGTTGATATCGGGTTCGTGCGGCTGCGGCGTCATCGGGTCGCGCAAAAAGATCACGCAATCGATCAGGCCGTCGACCAGCTGGGCGCCGATCTGCAAATCGCCGCCGACCGGGCCGGAATGCTTGCGCTCGACGGTCAAGCCCAGCTCGTTGATCAGGCGCCCGCCGGTGGTGCCGGTGGCCGACAAGGTGCAGCCCTTGAGAAAGTCGAGGTACTCGGCGGCGAGCGAGATCATCTCGTCCTTCTTCTTGTCGTGGGCGATCAGCGCGATGCGCGGCGCCGTGGTGGAAGCAACGATCGAAGCGGTGGGTGTAGTCATGTGGCGGCGGCAAAAAGGCGTGTAATGACGGAAAGGCAAGCATACCGCATTCGCCAACAGGTCAAGAATAAACACCGGCGCCGCCTGCGCGGTCTGAAGCGCATCAATGCTTGTCGACGGCTGTGGCGGCAACGCCGAACTGCGGCGCCAGCCGCGTGCACGATCCGCGATTCGACGGCGCGAGACGCTGAGCCATGTGACGCGCAAGCTGCGGCTGCGCCGACACGCGGGCCGCGAACTCGACAAACGTTACGATAGGCCCGGGCAGGCCCGACGCTACCCAGCCGCGCTCGCTGAACGGGCCGGTTCCAGGCGCGGTCGAACAGCAGATTCCAACCCGACCGGAGAAGCCCCATGACCCGCACTACCCACGCCGCGTATGTACCTGGAGCGGCGCGATGAACTTCGGCCAATTCGATGCGCGCACCGGCAGCGACCGCCCGGTGGCGCTGGCGTTGCTGCTGCTGTCGCTGGCCAGCCGCGCCGCGGTGCTGTTCGCGCGCCTGGCCGGCCGCCGCGCCGAGACCGCGCGCCGGCGCGCGCGCCTGGCTACCCGCCTGTTCGTGCTGGCTTACCTGCTGACCTGGACCGGCTTCGCGCTGCTGGCCATGCTGGCGCAGTGGACGCTGGACGATGCCGCCGCCGGCACCGCGCGCCATCCCACCGTACTCGGCCTGGCGCTGGCGGCGGCCGGCATCTACCAGTGGACGCCCATCAAGCACGCCTGCCTGGAGCATTGCCGCGCGCCGCTGCCCGGCATCCTGGCCGGCTGGCGCGACGGCCTGGCCGGCGCCTTCGGGCGCGGCGCGGCGCACGCCTGGCAGAGTCTGGGCTGCTGCTGGCTGCTGATGCTGGTGCTGCTGGCGGCCGGCCCCGACAACCCGGCTGCGATCGCTGCCATCGGCCTGTTGGTGCTGGCCGAAATGCGCCTGGAAAGCGGCCACCCGATCGCCTGCGCGGGCGGGCTGGCGCTGCTCGCATTTGGCACCCGATTGTTGTTTCCATGACGAGTCCCGGGCAATTTTGACAAGGGGCGCTATGCTAGAATGTCGGCCACTCTTGCATACCGTCTAAGGATTTTCGACATGGCTGGACACAGCAAATGGGCCAATATCAAGCACAAGAAAGCCGCTACTGATGCCAAGCGCGGCAAGATCTGGACGCGCCTGATCAAGGAGATCACGGTGGCGGCGCGCATGGGCGGCAGCGACATCCCGTCCAACCCGCGCCTGCGTCTGGCGGTCGAAAAAGCGGCCGACGCCAACATGCCGAAGGACAACGTCACGCGCGCGATCCAGCGCGGTTCGGGCGAACTCGAAGGCGTCAACTATGAAGAAGTGCGCTACGAAGGCTACGGCATTGGCGGCGCGGCGATCATCGTCGACTGCCTGACCGACAACCGCGTCCGCACCGTGGCCGAAGTGCGCCACGCCTTCAGCAAATTCGGTGGCAATATGGGCACCGAAGGTTCGGTTGCGTTCATGTTCCAGCACACCGGCCAGTTCCTGTTTGCGCCGGGCATCGAAGAAGACAAGCTGATGGAAGCGGCGCTGGAAGCCGGCGCCGACGATGTCGCGGCCGACGAAGAAGGCGGCTTCGAAGTGCTGTGCGATCCGCACGCCTTCGCAAGCGTCAAGGAAGCGCTGGAAGCGGCCGGCTTCAAGGCCGAAGTGGCCGAAGTCATCATGAAGCCGGCGACCGAAACCGTCTTCACCGGCGACGACGCGATCAAGATGCAAAAGCTGCTCGACGCGCTGGAAAACCTGGACGACGTCCAGGAAGTGTTCACCAACGCCGTCATTGAAGAATAAGTAGAGTCCATATGAAAATCCTGGTAGTCGGCTCGGGCGGCCGCGAACACGCGCTGGCGTGGAAACTGGCCCAATCGGAACGTGCGACGACGATCTTCGTCGCGCCGGGCAATGGCGGCACCGAGCGCGACGCTCGCCTGGTCACCGTGCCGCTCAGCGATCCTGCGGCACTGGCCGACTTCGTCGTGTCGGAAGGCGTGGCGCTGACCCTGGTCGGCCCGGAAGCGCCGCTGGCGGCCGGCATCGTCAATTTGTTCCGCGCGCGCGGACTGAAGATTTTCGGCCCGACCCGCGAAGCGGCGCAGCTCGAAAGCTCGAAGGACTTCGCCAAGGCGTTCATGCAGCGTCACAGCATTCCGACCGCCAGATACCAGACCTTCTCCGATGCGGCCCAGGCGCATGCCTACATCGACGCCAACGGCGCGCCGATCGTGATCAAGGCCGACGGCCTGGCCGCCGGCAAGGGCGTGGTGGTGGCGATGTCGCTCGAAGAAGCGCATGCCGCGGTCGACAATATGCTGTCCGATAACGCCTTCGGCGACGCCAGCGCGCGCATCGTGATCGAAGAATTCCTGGCCGGCGAAGAAGCCAGCTTCATTGTCATGTGCGATGGCAAGAACGTGCTGGCACTGGCCACCAGCCAGGACCACAAGCGCCTGAAAGACCAGGACCAGGGCCCGAACACGGGCGGCATGGGTGCGTATTCGCCGGCGCCGATCGTGACGCCGTCGATGCATGCGCGCGTGATGCGCGAGATCATCGACCCGACGATTCAGGGCATGGCGCGCGACGGCATCGTGTTCACCGGCTTCCTGTACGCCGGCCTGATGATCGATGCCGAGGGCAACCCGCGCACGCTCGAATTCAACTGCCGCATGGGCGACCCGGAAACCCAGCCGATCATGACGCGCCTGAAGAGCGATTTCGCCACGGTGCTCGAGCATGCCTGCAACGGCACGCTCGATACGGTCGAGCTGGAATGGGACCGCCGCGTTGCCGTCGGCGTGGTGCTGGCCGCCGCCGGCTACCCGGAAGATCCGCGCAAGGGCGACGTCATCGATGGCATCCCGCCTGAAACGCCAGAATGCATCACCTTCCACGCCGGCACCCGCCTGGTGGACGGCACGCTGCAGACCAGTGGTGGGCGCGTGCTGTGCGTGGTGGGCCTGGGCGACAGCGTCAAGATGGCGCAGAAGCAGGCGTATGAGACGGTTGAAAAAATCCACTTCAATGGCGCGCAGCATCGGCGTGATATTGGGTGGCGTGGGTTGAAATAAGTCGTTGTCTGCTGAGCGTGCAGGGTGGACGGCTATGCCGTCCAAGCGTCCAGCCAGTGCGGGCGTAATCGCGATGCGTGCTGTTGTTGAACGCGTGGACGGGAAACCCGTCCACGCTACTTCCAAGTACGCAGTGCAGTACCCCAATTAGCATCAACACCCACGCGCAGGTGTACAATCTGCCCCTCTTTTCACTTCCCACCCCCAACCGCATGTCCTCCCCCGATCCTGCCATCGTCAAAGCCTGGCTGCTCGACCTGCAAGCGCGCATCGTTGCCGCCCTCGAAGAGGTGGACGGCCAGCCGTTCCTGCGCGACACCTGGGAGCGTCCTGAAGGCGGCGGCGGCATTTCGCGCCTGATCGAAGAAGGCAATGTGTTCGAGCGCGGCGGCGTGAATTTTTCGCACGTCACCGGCGCCGCCCTGCCCCCTTCGGCCAGCGCAGTGCGCCCGGAACTGGCCGGCCGTGCGTGGGAAGCGATGGGCGTGTCGCTGGTGCTGCACCCGCGCAACCCGTACGCCCCGACGGTGCACATGAACGTGCGCTTTTTCGAAGCCACCGCGCCGGGCAAGGACCCGGTCTGGTGGTTCGGCGGCGGCATGGATCTGACGCCGTACTACGGCAACGACGACGACGTGCGCCACTTCCATCAGGTCTGCCACGACGCGCTGGCGCCGTTTGACCAAGACACAGCTGCACCGCTGCACGCGCGCTTCAAGACCTGGTGCGACGAATACTTTTACCTGAAGCACCGCAAGGAGCCGCGCGGCGTCGGCGGCATCTTCTTCGACGACTTCAACGCGCTTGGCTTCGACGCCTCGTTCGCCATGATGCAAAGCGTGGGCAACGGTTTCCTCGACGCCTACCTGCCGATCCTCAAGGCGCGCAAGGACCAGCCGTACGGCGAGCGCGAGCGCGATTTCCAGGCTTACCGCCGTGGCCGCTACGTCGAGTTCAACCTGGTGTGGGACCGCGGCACCCTGTTCGGCCTGCAGTCGGGCGGCCGCACCGAAGCGATCCTGATGTCGATGCCGCCGATCGTCAAATGGCGCTACGACTGGCAGCCGGAGCCGGGCAGCCATGAAGCGCGGCTGTATTCCGACTTCCTGGTGCACCGGGACTGGCTGGCGCCGTGAGCGAGCCAGCCGGTACGCAGGATCGCCGGTCCTGCATCGCCGTGCTGGGAGGCAGCTTCGACCCGGTGCACCATGGCCATGTCGCGCTGGCGCGGCTGTTCGGCGAATTGCTGCAGCCCGACGCGCTGCGCATCCTGCCGGCCGGTCATCCGTGGCAGAAGAGCGCGCTGCAGGCCAGCGACGCCGACCGTGTCGCGATGCTCGAACTGGCGTTTGCCGATGTAGCGCAAGGCCTGGCGCCGGTCACGATCGACCGCCAGGAAATCGAGCGCAGCGCGAATGGCGCGCCGACCTACAGCGTCGACACGCTGCGCGCCCTGCGCGCCGAACTGGGCGACGAAACGTCGATCGTGTTCGTGATGGGCGCCGACCAGCTGCAGCGGCTCGACACCTGGCGCGACTGGCGCGCGCTGTTCGACCTGGCCAACCTGGGCGTGGCGACGCGCCCCGGCTACGACCTGGCCACTGAAGCATTGCCACCGTTGGTGGCGCAAGAACTGTCGGCGCGGCTTGCAACGCCCGACGCCGTGCGCGCGAGTGCGCACGGCAAAGTCTGTCTCGCGCAGACGCTGGCGGTCGATATTTCGGCCTCCCGCATCCGCGCGGCCTTGCAGGACGGCACGGGCATGAACAGGCACGAAGACCTGGGCGCGCTCGTAACGACGCAAGTGCTAGACTACATTCAACAACATAACCTGTATAAGAACTAATGGATATCAAGAAACTGCAAACGCTGGTCGTCGACGCTCTGGAAGACGTCAAAGGCCAGGAAATCGCCCTGTTCGACACCACCCACCTGACCAGCCTGTTCGACCGCATCGCCGTGGTCTCGGGCACTTCGAACCGCCAGACCAAGGCGCTGGCCGCTTCGGTGCGCGACAAGGTCAAGGCCGCCGGCGGCGACGTCATCGGCATGGAAGGTGAAGACACCGGCGAATGGGTGCTGGTCGACCTGGGCGACATGATCGTGCACATCATGCAGCCGGCGATTCGCCAGTACTACCGCCTGGAAGAGATCTGGGGCGAAAAGCCGGTCAAGCTGGGCGCCGCCAAGCGCAAGTCGACCCCTGAAGCCGCCGAAGCGGACGAGCCGAAGGTCAAGTCGAAGCACCTGGCCGCGAACCAGACCAAGGTCGACGCCAAGCCGATCAACGAGCGTAAACCAGCCGCCAAGCGCGCCACCGCCGTGTCGAAAGCGGGCGCAATCGAAGGCGCCGCCAAGAAGCCGGCCGCCAAGCGCGCTGCCGTCCCGACCGGCAAGACCGTGAAGGTCGCGCCAAGCAAGAGCGAAACCGCCGCCGTCGAAGCGACCAAGGCCAAGCCGCCAAAGCGCGCCGTCAAGGCCGCCGCGCCTGCTGCCCCGGCAGCCGAAGCCGCACCGGTGAAAAAGGTGATCCGCCGCATCAAGAAGACCGAAGAGTAATTTTTTCGGGCTTTCTTCATGCAGCTGATCATTGCCGCGGTCGGGCACAAGATGCCGGCCTGGATCGAGTCCGGTTTCACTGAGTACACCAAGCGCATGCCGCCCGAGCTGCGCATCGTGCTCAAGGAAATCAAGCCGGTCGAACGTTCGGGCAGCAAGACCGCGGCCACCGCGATGGCGCTCGAGCGCGAGCGCATCGAGGCGGTGCTGCCGAAAGGCGTGCGCATCATTGCGCTCGACGAGCGCGGCAAGGACCTGACCAGCGTCGGACTGTCGCAGCAGCTGGAAACCTGGCAGCGCGACGGCCGCGACACCGCTTTCCTGATCGGCGGCGCCGATGGGCTCGATCCCGAGCTGAAGGCGCGCGCCGAAGGATTGATCCGGATTTCGAGTATGACGTTGCCACATGGCATGGTCCGTGTCATGCTAGCGGAACAATTGTACCGAGCGTGGTCGATTACCCAGAATCATCCGTATCATCGGGTCTGACGCGCTCTGCCTGAATCACCGCCTGAAGCACCGTCTGAAGCATCACCGCGTTCAAGTCTCGATGAAACATAAGCACAACAGAATTTATCTCGCTTCCAAAAGCCCGCGCCGGCGCGAACTGCTGCGCCAGATCGGCGTCGACTTCGAATTGATGCTGCTGCGCAGCGATCCGGGCCGCACGGTCGATGTCAGCGAGGAAGTCTGGCCGGACGAAAACGTGCACGACTACGTGGCGCGCGTGGCCAAGGAAAAAGGCGCGTTCGCCTTCAACCTGCTGTTGCAGCGCCGCCAACAACTGCGTCCGGTGCTGACGGCCGACACCACCGTCACCATCGACGGCGAAATTCTGGGCAAGCCCATCGATAACCGAGAAGCGGTCGCCATGCTCGAGCGCCTGTCGGGCCGCACCCACCAGGTGCTGACCTCGGTGGCAGTGCACGCCGAACGCGTGTCGGAACAGATCACGCAAGTATCGAACGTGCGTTTCGCCGAACTGACCCCGGCCCAGATCCGCGCCTATTGCGCCACCAGCGAACCCTACGACAAGGCCGGCGGCTACGGCATCCAGGGCCCGGCGGCGCTGTTCATCGAGCACATCGAAGGCAGCCACTCGGGGATCATGGGCTTGCCGTTGTTCGAGACCGCCAACCTGCTGCGTAAAGCCGGACTGTCGATTTAAGTATTTCATTTTGTGGACGTTGGCGTCTGCTGAACGCGTCGGCGGCGAAGCCGCCAACCCTGCACGGGCGTCGGGCTGGACTAACCGGCTCCGGGCTCTGCCTGCGACACATTGTTCTGCCGCCCACGTGTTGACATCGACGCCAATTACCGCAGGGTTGGCCGGGGCGCGCAGCCGGCTCGGCCGCCGACGCGTCCAACCAGCTCACGCGCTGCCGAGGAACTGCGCCGATCCGTTCCCAAATACTCACCCCGCCCTCTCTCACGCCCCACCCCAGCGTGTATCATTGTCACTCTGAACAATACGCGCGGCCGGGTCCATGAACGAAGACATCCTCATCAACATCACCCCCCAGGAAACGCGCGTGGCGCTGGTCCTGCAGGGCGCGGTGCAAGAACTGCACATCGAGCGCACGCTCACGCGCGGGTTGGCGGGAAATGTCTATCTGGGCAAGGTGGTGCGGGTATTGCCCGGCATGCAGTCGGCCTTCATCGACATCGGCCTCGAGCGCGCCGCCTTTCTGCACGTGGCCGACATCTGGGAAGCCCGTCCCCACGATGGCAGCAATGCCCCACCGACCCCGATCGAAAAGCTGTTGTTCGACGGCCAGGTGCTCACCGTGCAAGTGATCAAGGACCCGATCGGCACCAAGGGCGCGCGCCTGTCGACCCAGATCTCGATCGCCGGGCGCATGCTGGTGTACCTGCCGCAAGACCACCACATCGGCATCTCGCAAAAGATCGAAAAGGAAGCCGACCGCGAGCAACTCCGCACCAAGCTGCAGAGCCTGCTGCCGGCCGACGAAAAAGGCGGCTACATCGTGCGCACCCAGGCAGAAGAAGCGTCCACTGACGACCTGGCCGCCGACGTCGACTACCTGCGCAAGACCTGGGGCGCGATCGTGCAAGGCGCACGCACCCGTCCGCCGACCACCCTGCTGTACCAGGACCTGAGCCTGGCCCAGCGCGTGCTGCGCGACTTCGTGCACGACGAAACAGCCAGCATCCAGGTCGACTCGCGCGAGAACTTTTTGAAACTGGTCGAGTTCGCCCAGGTCTACACCCCGAGCGTGCTGTCGCGCATGGCGCACTACACCGGCGAGCGGCCACTGTTCGACCTGTACGGCGTGGAAGAAGAAATCCTGCGCGCGCTGGGCCGGCGCGTCGACCTGAAATCGGGCGGCTACCTGATCGTCGACCAGACCGAGGCGATGACGACCATCGACGTCAACACCGGCGGCTACGTCGGCGGACGCAATTTTGCCGACACGATATTCAAGACCAACCTGGAAGCGGCGCACGCCATCGCGCGCCAGCTGCGCCTGCGCAACCTGGGCGGCATCATCATCCTCGACTTCATCGACATGGAGAACAACGAGCACCGCAACCAGGTGCTCGCCGAACTCAAGAAGACTCTCGCACGCGACCGCACCAAGGTCTCGGTGAGCAGCTTCTCGGCGCTGGGCCTGGTCGAGATGACCAGGAAGCGCACCCGCGAATCGCTGGCCCACATCCTCTGTGAGCCGTGCCCGGCCTGCGCCGGCAAGGGCCAAGTCAAGACCAGCCGCACCATCTGCTATGAAATCCTGCGCGAACTGCTGCGCGAAGCCAAGCAGTTCAACCCGCGCGAATTCCGCATCGTCGCTTCGCAAGAGGTGATCGATATGTTCCTGGAAGAGGAGTCGCAGCACTTGGCGATGCTGGGGGACTTTATCGGCAAACGGATTTCGCTGCAGGTCGAGAAGGGGTATCCGCAGGAGCAGTACGATGTGATTTTGATGTGATGTTTTTTTCCATATAAATCAAATACTTACATCGCCGTTAGCGCAGAACATCGCGCTGACTACATGGCTAGCTACACTTTACCTTTTGCAGTTAAGATAGCTGCCTCTTTCGACGATTCTTCAACACGCACTGACATTTTTTTCGACGACTTATCTTGGATGTGATGAAGCGGTATCAGCTCGAGATACCCCTCTTCCATCATTCTGATTGCTTCGGACTGCAGAGCGCGTACTTTTCTGATCGCGGCTCCTCTTTGGTAACCAGTTGGCATCCTGTCTATGCAGTAGCCTGGATAGAACACTCGAATTAGTTCATCGTCGGTTGCTCTTTTCCACATCGCATCGCACATGCGAAGGCGCGGCAGGAGCTGGTTACGTCGTGGCTTCACTATCTCGGGCAACCTGCCACCGGATTTCTTCAGGTTCTTTTCAAACTTCTCGAACTCGTCGTCGAGGCGACTACGTGCATCCATAAACATGGAAGTAATGGCCGCGCGCCCGGAACGAACGCTCTGACGCAAGTCGATTACAAACGCAACCTCGCCAAATTCAAGATCATAAGTAACAGGGGATCCGCCAGCAACCTGACAGCTATCGATATTTGATACGCGCTCAGCCAGCCAAGATTTCTTGTCATCCTCTTCCGGGGCGTACGGCACCTTGTAACCTTTTAAGTTGACTCTTCCAAACGCGTTCGCTCTTTTTTGGCTAGTAGGGCCTGTCTTGATCGACGTTTCCTGATATTGCGGATTTCGCTGCAGGAAGTGCCATGCCCAACGCTTGTAGCTCCACATTTCATGGCCAACGTAGGACTCCAGGTCGAGCCAATTCGGGCGTTTCCCTTGGTCCAACTTGAGTAAATCTGCGTACTGCTTTGCATTCATTTTCGCCCCTTTGTAAAAGCCATCATATGAGTACAACTGTTTGCAGAGTTTGACATGAAATACCACAAACAGATATATCTTTTTGACGG